>TARA_R110002096_G_scaffold72174_4_pt1 | contig 73864 bp, 64 predicted proteins | sample TARA_R110002096 | Tara Oceans TARA_R110002096 (sample SAMEA4397295) | marine metagenome | biome: Polar Biome; feature: [DCM] deep chlorophyll maximum layer (ENVO:01000326); material: water (ENVO:00002006), including particulate matter (ENVO:01000060) such as... | depth 35 m
TTAAACGAGCAAAAGAACTGGCAGCTAAGAAGGAAGAATTGTTTTGTACTGACGCACTTCATTTTTTTCTTTACAACGAAATCACTAAGTCTGAATTTGAAAAAAATCCTGCTGTTTTAAGTCAATTTGCCAACTTAGATGACTATGATTTAATGGCTTCAATCAAAATGTGGCAATCGCATGAAGATTCCACCTTATCAACCTTATGTAAATCGCTAATAAATAGAAATTTATACAAAATAAATATACAAAAAACTCCATTCACCAAATCGGAAATTTCAAAGGAGCTGGAATCATTTAGTGAAATTGAGAAAAAACATGATTTAGTAAGCAGCTATTTTATATTTTCAGGCTCAATCTTTAACAATGCATATCAGCCACAAAAAGACAAGATCAACCTTTTATACAAAAATGGCGATTTAGTAGACATTGCTGAAGCAGCGGATCAACTGAATATCAACGCATTGTCAGAAGAAGTGAAGAAATATTTTCTATGCACTCCCAAACAAGGCATCGTTAATAACTTGAAAAATTAAGACAAAACTCCACCTTTAATAATTCCTTATTTTTGGGAAATGGAATTTACTGCCTTGCAAATCTCAGAACTCTTGCATGGAACTGTTGAAGGAGAGCCAAATACAATAGTTTCAACCCTCTCAAAAATTGAAGAAGGAACCAAAGGTTCGTTGTCTTTTTTGGCAAATCCGAAGTACGAAGAGTTTATTTACAAAACTGATGCTTCAATTGTAATTGTAAGCAAGAGTTTCAAAGCTGAAAAATCATTTAAAAACAGCTTAACGTTAATTCGTGTAGAAGACGCTTACGCGGCATTTGGCAAATTACTAGAGATTTACAATCAAGTTAAAAATAATCATTCTGGAATAGCTAAATCTGCGTCAATTGCTGAATCTGCTAAGCTTGAAAAAGATGTTTACGTTGGTGAACATGCAGTAATTGGAGAAAATGTTATCCTAAAAAAGGGAGTTAAGGTATTTCCTACAAGCTATATTGGCGACAATGTTTCAATTGGTGAAAATACAATCATTTATTCTGGAGCAAAAATCTATTCAGAAACTGAAATTGGCGCGAATGTAGTAATTCATTCAGGCACAATAATCGGTGCTGACGGTTTTGGATTTGCTCCGAACAGTGAAAATAACTACCAAAAAGTACCACAAATCGGCAATGTGATTATTGAAGATTATGTAGAGATTGGAGCCAACACCTGCGTGGACAGAGCAACACTGGGATCAACCAGAATCAGAAAGGGAGTGAAATTGGATAACCTCATCCAAATTGCCCACAATGTTGATATTGGTAAAAATACAGTTATTGCCGCTCAAACAGGAATAGCAGGTTCTACAAAAATTGGTAAAAATTGCATGATTGGAGGACAAGTAGGAATTGTTGGACATATAGAAATAGCTGACGAGGTAAAAATTGCCGCTCAAAGTGGCATTGGACATAGTATAAAAGAGAAGGGAACAATTGTACAAGGTTCACCTGCTATTTCAATTGGAGACTTCAAACGTTCTTATGTTTTGTTTCGGAACTTACCTGAAATTCAAAACAAAATCAAGGAGTTAGAAAATCAATTATTGACATTAAAATCATCCGTTTCATAAAAGCATATGAGTAGCAAACAAAAAACCATTAAGCAAGAAATTTCACTTAGTGGAGTTGGTTTACATACCGGTCAAAAATCTACAATCACCTTAAAACCTGCCGAAGAAAATCACGGTTACGTCTTTCAGAGAATAGATATTGAAGGCAAACCAACCATTAAAGCAGATTGCGATCTTGTAGTAGATACATCAAGAGGCACTACTTTGGAACAAAACGGAGCAAGAGTGCATACAACAGAGCACCTTTTAGCTGCGGCTTATGGTTTGGAAATTGACAACCTTTTAATTGAAATCGATGGCCCTGAAGTTCCTATAATGGATGGAAGTGCTCATTTTTTCTTAGAAGCGTTTTCAAAAGTTGGAATTGTTGACCAAAATGAAGAAAAAGATTATTTTGTTGTTGAGGAGAATCTTACTTATGAAGATTTAGAGCGACAAACAGAAATGTTGGCAGTGCCACAAGATGAATTTCGATTGACTGTAATGGTTGATTACAATTCTAAAGTTCTTGGTACACAGCATGCACACATGTATAACTTAGGTGAATTTAAACCTGAGATTTCTCGATGCAGAACATTCGTTTTTCTGAGAGAGCTTGAGTTTTTAGCTAAGAATAATTTAATTAAAGGTGGTGACTTAGACAATGCTATCGTGCTAGTTGACAAGATGGTTTCTCAAGAAAAACTAGATGAAATTGCTGATCTTTTGAATAAACCAAAAATGCAGATTAAAGGTACGGGTGTTCTAAATAATTTAGAATTGCATTTTCAAAATGAACCTGCGAGACACAAATTATTAGATATAGTTGGAGATTTAGCTTTAGTAGGAAAACCTATCAAAGGACATATTTTAGCCGCCAGACCTGGTCATAAAGGCAATGTAGATTTTGCAAAAATTATAAAAGCGGAAATTAAAAAACGTCAGAAGAAAGTTCCAAAATACGACCCGAATAAAGAACCGATTTATGACGTAAGAGGCATTGAAAAAATCCTACCACACAGGTATCCAATGCTTTTAGTTGATAAAATTATTGAACTCTCTTCCACACATGTTGTAGGCGTTAAAAACGTGACAATGAATGAAAATTTCTTTCAAGGTCATTTTCCTGGCACTCCTGTTATGCCAGGCGTTTTACAAATAGAGGCTATGGCTCAAACTGGAGGAATCCTTGCATTAAATACGGTGGAAGATCCCGAAAATTACCTTACCTATTTTCTAAAAATAGATAAAGTAAAATTTAAGAAAAAAGTAGTTCCAGGTGATACACTCATTTTCCGTTTGGAATTGAGTGAACCAATCAGAAGAGGAATCTGCAACATGAATGCAAAAGCGTATGTTGGAGATGAAATAGTTGCAGAAGGCCAATTGATGGCTCAAATAGTTAAAGAAAAATAAATATGGATAGAGCATATATACATCCAAATGCTAAAATTGGGCAAAATGTAATCATTGATCCCTTTGCATATATTGCTGAAGATGTAGTGATTGGAGACAATACATGGATTGGGCCTAACTCTACAATTATGGATGGTGCAAGAATTGGAAATAACTGCCGTATTTTTCCAGGAGCTGTAATAGCTGCAATTCCTCAAGATTTAAAGTTTGATGGCGAAGTTACTACAGCTGAAATCGGAGATAACACAACTATTCGAGAATGTGTAACCGTAAACAGAGGAACTTCAGATCGAAATAAAACCGTTGTTGGAAATAATTGCTTGTTGATGGCTTATGTGCATATCGCACATGATGTTTATGTTGGAAACAATGTAATCATTGCAAATACAGGAAATATAGCTGGTCATGTAACCATAGAAGATCACGCTATTATTGAAGGAGTAGTAGCTGTACAACAATTCGTTTCTATTGGAGCACACTCTTTTGTTGCCGGTGGCTCACTTGTTAGAAAAAATGTACCTCCTTTTGTAAAAGCTGCAAGAGAACCGCTAAGTTATGCAGGAATAAATGCGGTAGGTTTAAGAAGAAGAGGGTTTTCAAACGAAAGCATTAATGTAATTGAGGATATATATCGTCGTTTATTTGTGTATGGAACCAACGTGAGTAAATCAATTCAAGACATTAAAGACAATGTTCCTGAAACACCTGAAAAAACTCAAATCATCACTTTTATTGAACACTCTGAAAAAGGAATTATTAGAGGACCTCTTGGCTAATCGATGAAAATTGAATTAATTGACATCGGTAAGCGTTACAAAAATGAGTGGATTTTCAAAGAAATCCATGTTGCTTTTGAAACACCAAATAGAATTGGAATAATTGGGAACAATGGAAGTGGGAAATCAACTCTCCTTAAACTATTAACTGCTGCTGAACAAGCTACTTCTGGAACTATTAGCTATTGGATTGATGCCAAAAATCAAGTAGCTAATGAAGCTATTTATAAGCATATCAGTTTTACAGCACCCTACATTGATTTACCTGAAGATTTAACTACGCTTGAAATTATCAGCTTTTATAAAAAATTTAAAGTAATTGCTGATTCAAAGTCAGTTGAATTTTTTTTAGAGGAAATTAATTTAACAGAAGCAAAAAACAAATTAGTCAAGCATTTTTCATCCGGGATGAAACAGCGACTGAAGCTCGGATTAGCAATTGCTTGCGATTCAACAATTTTGTTGTTGGATGAGCCATGCGCTAACCTCGACAAACACGGTATTGAAATCTATCATCGTCTTTTAGATACTTATGCAACAGATAAACTTTGCATCATCAGCTCTAATGAAGATAAAAACGAACTTTACAAAATCAATCAGCGATTAGATATTCATGATTTTAAAAAATAATCTTTAAATATTAACTTACTTTTGAATTAAACAAAACATAAAATGGCCAATACATCAGATTTTAAAAACGGACTTTGCATCAATTTCAATAATGATTTATATACTATTGTTGAATTTCAACATGTTAAACCTGGAAAAGGACCTGCTTTTGTAAGAACAAAATTAAAAAGTCTTACAAATGGGAAACTCATCGATAATACATTTAACGCAGGAGTAAAAATTGATACTGTAAGAATTGAAACAAGAAAATATCAATACTTATTTACTGATGACAGTGGTTATCATTTTATGAACATGGAAGATTTTGAACAAACGTTCTTGCCAGAATCGATGATCAATGCACCTCAATTTTTGAAGGAAGGCGACATTGTTGAAATTCAATTTCATGCGGAAGAAGAAAAGCCATTAACTTGCGAATTACCCTCTTTTGTTAACTTGGTTGTTACTTTCACTGAACCTGGTATTAAAGGAGATACAGCAACAAACACAACTAAACCTGCAAAATTGGAAACTGGAGCAGAAGTGCGTGTACCTTTATTTATAAATGAAGGTGATAAAGTTAAAATTGACACTCGTACCGGAGCCTATTCGGAAAGAGTAAAAGAATGAAATTAAACCAAATCCATAGCCTTAAAGAAATTGCAAAAATTTTAGACCTTCCATTTGAGGGAAGTGCAGCTATTGAGGTTAGTGGAATAAATGAAATTCACAGAGTCAACAAGGGAGATATTGTCTTTGTAGATCATCCCAAATATTATGAGAAAGTAATTAGCTCAGCAGCAAGTGTCATTCTTATTAACAATCGAGATGCTTGTTCTGATAAAAATAAGGGATACCTTATAAGCACAAATCCTTTTCGAGATTTCAATTATTTACTCAACTACTTCAATCCTTTTGAATTTTCGAAAGAACAAATTCAACCAGAAACTAAAATTGGAAGTGGAACACAAATTCACCAAAGTGTTAGCATTGGAAGAAATGTATCAATTGGAAATAATACCTTGATTTTTCCAAATGTTTCTATACTTGATGATGTGAGTATTGGTGATAATGTCATCATTCAATCAGGAACAATAATTGGTTCTATGGGATTTTATTATAAAAATAGGACTACGCATCATGAACGTTTGAATAGTGTTGGTTGCGTAAAAATTGAAGATGCAGTTGAAATTGGGGCAAATTGCACAATTGATAAAGGTGTAACTTCGACAACTTTTATCGGTAAAGGAACAAAAATTGACAACTTAGTTCAAATTGGTCATGATACTATAATTGGGAAACATTGTATTATTGCTTCTCAAAGTGGAATTGCTGGTTGTGTAAGAATTGGAGATTTTTGTACTATTTGGGGGCAGGTTGGAATTGCAAGCGGAATAACTATTGGAGACAAAACAGTGCTTGGCGCAAAAAGTGGAGTTAGTAAATCTTTAGAAGGTGGTAAAACTTATGTAGGAATTCCCGCAGATGAGATCAAAATAAAATACAAAGAACAAGCAGCCCTTAGAAGTTTAACAGCTCAGTCTAATCAAGTAAAAGAAAATGAGCAATGACAATCAACATAGAGTAAAAGGAAGATTAAGGCTTTCTAATTCCAAGCTTAGTTGGTTATTAGAGATTACTAATTCCATTAATAATAACTCAAGTAAGGATGTACTTTTTAAGATTCTAAAATCTGTTCTAACAGAAGAGCTTCACATAGGCAAGTTTGTACTTTTCACTTTTCAAGGAACTTGGGGTATCTCTTTAATCGAAGGGCTTTCCGAAAAAAGCGTAAAGATTAATATACAGCAATTAGAAAGTCAATTCCAAAGTATTGAAGTTTTGACTTCTCATAAAGATGAAACTTTATCCAATTTTGATGTTGTAATTCCTGTTTTTCATAAAGACAAAGCACTAGCTTATCTTTTATTAGCTGATTTTGATGGAGAAAAAATTGAGGTGAGTCCAATTATTAAACACCTTCGTTTTATACAGACTTTGGCTAATATTATTGTTGTAGCCTTAGAAAATAAACGTTTAAACATCGAGCATATAAAACAAATAGCCATTAAAAAGGAATTGGAGTTAGCTCAAAAAATGCAGAGTTTACTTTTTCCTAGAACCTTACCAAAGAAAAAATCAATAGAAGTAATGGCTTATTATTCACCTCATAGTGAGGTAGGTGGAGATTATTACGATGTAATTCAGTTGAGTAATGGGAATACAGCTCTTTGTGTAGCAGATGTCTCAGGAAAAGGCGTTTCAGCAGCTATTTTAATGGCAAATTTTCAAGCTAATCTAAGAGCAAGGCTTTCCATTACACAAAATTTAAAAGAGTTAGTAGAACATTGTAACTTAAAAGTTATTGAATCTGCTAATTATGAAAAATTTATTACGCTTTTTATTGCAATCTTTAATCCCAATGAAAGGAGTTTAGAATATTTAAACGCAGGTCATCCTCCGGGTATGCTTATTTCAGGTAAAGATTTGCTAAACTTAGACAAAGGATGTACCGTTTTAGGAATGTTTGATCAATTACCTGAAATAGCCTCTGAAAAAATTCAGCTAAAAGAAAACAGTAAATTATTTTGTTTTTCAGATGGCCTATCAGAAATGGAAGATGAAAAAGGAATTTGTTTTGATGACAATACAAGCACTTATTTTAAACCAACTTATTCACTAGAGCAAAGTCATGCTGCCATCACAGAGAAGGTAGAGAAAGTTGCCAACTCTATTGGACTAAGTGATGATATCACTTTTTTACTTGCTCGTTTTCTTGGCTAAGCATTTTTTCCCAATGCAAGTCAATTACAACTACAATTGCAACAAAGGTCCAAAATGGAACGCTCGCTTTATCAGTATCTAAAAAATTATTGAGCATCCCATTTACTATATAAGTAGTAAATGCAATTAATACAAATAATAAAATACTTCGTATTTCAGAAGGTGGGAGTTTATAATAGAGAACAGTAGCCCTATAGTAGAATACTACAATAACTAAGAGAAAAGTTAGCATTCCAAGCAGACCAGATTCAGAAAGAGGCCCTATAAATTCACTATGAGCATTTCCTCCATCACCGGCATTAGTACTAATAATGGTTAAGTCTTCAGCAGATTGAAAAGGCGCATACTGAAACGTATAAGTTCCAGGCCCCCATCCAAAAATCGGTTTTCTTTTAAACATTTCAATGGCAGAATTCCAACGATTAATTCTTTCTAAGTTTGATGCATCAGTAGAAATATTTGCAATGGATTGGACGTGTTCAGTTAAGTTTTCACTAGTAGAATCAATTGTGTTTTTTTCAACTAGATTCATTATATCTGACCAAAAAACTACTGTAAAGAGAATAACTAATCCTGCTAAAGATAGTACAAACTTATAGCGTAATTTAAATATGTAGATTAATGAAACTATAAGACCAACTAAAAGACTTATCCAAGCTGCTCTTCCATATGAGAATACTATTCCCAGTGCAATTGCAGTTGCCATTAAAACAGTTATGAGTCTGAACTTAGTATAACGTTTGAGACTAATTAACATTAAAGAGATAGGAAACATCATTGCTACTACAGCTCCATAAACGGTATGATCTTTAAAAAAAGGTTGCATCACCCAGTGTGCAGGTCGCTCTTGGAATCCATAAGTACTATGATGGATAAACGTATAAATTGCTACTCCTACAAGAGGAATCAAGTAAAGCCAAGCAAAAGTTAGAATATTCTTCTTAGATTTATAAAGCTGCGAACCAATGAAATAAAATGTAATTATAAACCATAATTTGGCAAGAAACGATTTTAAAGAAACGAAAAACATTGTGCTAGTTAAGGTTGTGATTAAAATCCAACCTAGATAAATATAAATAGCTATTGAGATAGGATGGTAGATGACTTCTCGATCAAATTTTCGTTCATACAATAACTTTAAAAAGAAAATAATCATTAAGACAAACAGTAGCGGCTCTGTAGGTAGAAACATACCTACTTGGCCAAAACCAAGATTTAATTCTTCGAGATTAATCGATAAAGGAGTAGCAAAAATGATAAACCACATCAGCTTGTCTGTCGCTACAAAAGCCATTGCCAACAATGCTATTGCGAAGGGAACTGCTGCAAACCAATACTGCTCAATAGCAATCAGCGCACTGTTTGCCATGATAAACAAAAAACTAAGTACTAAAACCCAATTTGATTTTGTTACTTCAGACATTTTTCTTTCTTTGATAGCCAAGGAGAAGCATCATTACAAAAGTAAATCCAACAGAAGCTGCTATTGCAGCCAAAACAATTGCTACTCTTACAGGTGATGATTTTTTATCGGGCACTTCAGGTTTTACTAAAACGTATGAGTAGGTTTGCTCCTTATTATAGTCTTTAAGGATTTGTTCATATTCATGTAATCGTCTTACATATTCATCGTTGATTTCATTAAGCTGTGCATGTAAATTATGGTAATGCCTTCCATATTGCTCCAAATTATTATACAATTCTTTTGCTTCTTGAAAATCAGAACCTTTTTTACCACTTAACAAAAATTGCATATAACCCTTTGTAACCTCTTCAGATTGAGCGATGTAATCAAGTATTCCGTATTCTGTGCTGATTTTTCTAATTTGCTTTTCTAAAGAATCAACTTGGTTCTTTTTTTCAAGCATTAAGTTTTCATAAATCACTAATAATTCTTTAAACTTTTCTCTTTCAGTTGTTCGAATTGTTAAGTCCAATTGCTTCAATACCTCATCAGCCATTTGTTTGGCTTTAATGGGACTTTTAGAAGTAACAGTTATTTTTATAGACTCGTACCGTGTTTCTTCAAAAGTAAAATGTTTTGAAAATGCATTTATCATAAGTGATTTATGATATAATTTTGAGCTGTCTACCTCATACTCATCATATAAATTATATTTATTAATAATGGTATCTCTTATCTCATTAGATTCCAAGTACTGTTGCATCTGATCGAGTCTTGTTTCACCTGAGTAACCGCCTAAATTAGCCGGATAAATAATGGCAGTTGAGGTGAACTTAGGAGCAATAAAATTTGGTTCAGAAAAAAACACAGCTAATACTCCTGAAACAACAGCTATACCTAAAAGAAATTTCCAATAATGTTTAGCAAATTCAATCACTTTCATATTGGATTCAAAATATTTTTTTGAAGAATTTTCTTCCATTATTTCTTACTTTGTATCTATTAATATTAAAACAATCATGGTAAAAAGAAAAGTTGCTAAAACAGAAACTAGCACAGTCAACCACCTTACTGGATAGGTCGCTTTCTCAGCTGGATAGGCTTTATTGACAACAAATTTTTGATCGATAGTAGATTCTGCATTAACTCTTGCTTCTGAATATACTTTACGCATATCACTTAGCTTTTCTCGCTCATATTCCATTTGTTGAACCAAGCTTAAATACTTACCGCCGTATTTAGAAAAGGTATCTAATTTATTTTCTAAAATTTTTGCTGCTTTCATGTTATTACTGACAAGAGCTGCACCATATTGCTGACTTAATACCTCAACTTGTGTCTTGTAATCTTGAATTCCATAAGCACGAATCATGTTCAAAGTATCTTCAATTGCTTGAATTTCTGATTTCAAGCCTTCATACTCATTTTCAACAATTCGTAAGGCTTGAACAGCTACTTTCTTTAGCATTTTATTTCGAACGGTATCAACCATAGCAGCAATCTCATTCGCGATATTTGCAGCATAAACAGGATCTGTATCTAGCACTTCAATCTTAACAGACATAAATTTTGTTCTAGCGAAGTCTATGTTGTCTTTATACATCCTATTGAGTGATGTTTTTCTATATTTCTTATCAGGATCAATTTTATAATGATTCATCAAATCATACTTATTGATAATATGGTCTCTAATTTGATCAGAATTCAAAATTTGAATCAATTGCTCAGCTTCTGTCTCTTCTCCAAATTCCAAAAAATCCTTTTCTCTATAGTTCTCATCATTTAATAATGCTCTAGAAATAGAGGTGGTAGTAGATGGAAATAAAATAACAGATGATTCATATTTATCCTCTATAAAATATGAAAAAACTGAAGCAGAAATAAAAGCTAAAGTACAAGTGAGTAAAAGAATATTTCTTCTTTTATTCATGAAAGAAATTATCCCTTTGGAATTCAAATAAGAGTCTTTAGTAATAGCGTTCATATGCCTAAATTAAAGGTGTCAAAAATAGTGAAAAACATAGACTAATTTATTGAATCAATAGTTGCTTCAAATTACTATTGCACTACAAATCTTGCCGTATTTCTCGTTTTTTGTTCAAGATATACTTTTTTATCGGTGATTAATTCATGCAATAACTCATCTGAATAATGTCGAACAGTTATTAAAGTCAGATTTTCATTGAAAGTTACTTTGAATTTTTTCTTTAGCTCTTCCATTAAAAAGTTGAATTTATTTTCATCAAAGTCAACACAAACGGAAAAGCTAATTGCTGAATTCTGCATCAAATTGATACTCACATTATTTTTGGAAAATAAATTATAAATATCACTTAAATGAGTCTCCATGATAAAATCAAAATCGATAGCTGCTATTGAAATTAAAACCTGATTTTCTTTGTGTATAAAAGAGGGAATCAGTGAGTCTGATGCTGTATTATTTGAAATTAAAGTTCCTTTATTAAGCGGATTTAAGAAGGATTTAATTTTTAGTGGTATCCCTTTGTTTTGAAGTGGCTTTATCGTTTTTGGGTGGATTACTGAAGCACCAAAATAAGCCAACTCTACAGCTTCCAAATAAGAAATTTCATTGAGCTTAACTGTGTTCTTATAGGATTTAGGATCTGCATTTAACATTCCTTCAACATCTTTCCAAATTACAACCTCCTCTGCATCTAAACAATAAGCAAATATTGCAGCTGTAAAGTCAGAGCCTTCTCTTCCCAAAGTTGTATTAAAGTTTTCTGATGTTGCAGCTATAAATCCCTGAGTCACTATGCGTTTTGTTTCAGAATTAGCATAAATTGGTTTAATTTTTCTATCAATTAGTTGTTGAGTTACCTCCCAATTGACTAAAGCCTTTCTATAAGAATTATCAGTTCTAATAACATCTCTAGCATCTAGCCACCTAGAACTTTGATCACAATAATTTAAGTAGGCCGCCACAATTTTTGAGGATAACAATTCCCCCATTGCTACCATTTGATCGTATTCAAAATCAAATGTTCCAACTGGAGGATCTTCTAATTGCCATTCTATTTCAACAAATAGGTTATGGACTTCTTCATAAACAGGATGATCCTCAGTTGGAAATAACTTCTCTAAAATAGAAAAGTGAAACTTTTTGATTGCTTCGAGTTTCCCAATTACATCACCTTCACCCTTATAAAAATCATTTAGCAATACCTCAAGTGCATTTGTACTTTTTCCCATGGCAGAAACTACAATTACAACTTCTTCGTCCTTGTAATTTTGAATGATATTAACTACATTCTTAATTGCTTCAGCATCATTTACCGAAGCCCCACCGAATTTAAAAATTTTCATTTCTCCGAAGTTTTTGTAGTGAAATTTTGCAATTGCATCCTACTAAAACGCCCATTTATCCATTCAGGGTCTAATTCAGCAGCATAACTTTTGTAAAATTCAATTGCCGCTTCATTCCAATCCAATACTTGCCACTCCATTCTACCGCTGTTTCGGCTTTTTGCTTCTACTATTACTGCTTCAAACAAAGCTTTGCCAATACCCAATCCTCGTTTAGATTGTGTAACAACTAAATCCTCTAAATACAAGGCCCTTCCCTTCCAAGTTGAATATTTTTCATAGTACAAAGCCATTCCAACTACAGTTCCATCTATTTCTGCCACATAAGCCTCGAAAATAGCGCCCTTTCCAAAGCCATCCTCTTCTAAATTTTTTACAGAGAGAATGGCTTCATCACTTGCTTTTTCAAAGTCTGCAAGCTCTTGAATTAATTGCAACATAGACTCACAGTCTAATTTTATAGCTTTCCTAATTTCAAATTGATTCATGAAGGTCAAAAGTAACTATATGCCTTTCATATATTTGAAATTTTGAACATTCTTTGCACTTAAAATTTCGATATTTGCCAATTCTAGCATTTATTAAAAAAGATCCCCGAAAATCATGGATGGAGTTAAGACACTAAGTGAATTTATTATTGAGAAACAAGATGACTTCCCTTTTGCAAGTGGAGAGTTAAGCCGTTTACTAAATGACATCGTAATTGCCTCAAAAATAGTAAATAGAGAAGTTAACAAAGCAGGCTTGGTTAACATTTTGGGTAGCACAGAAAACGAAAATATTCAAGGTGAAACCCAGCAAAAATTAGATGTTTTCGCAGACAATCAATTTATCGCAGCTTTTAAAAATGGTGGTGAAGTTTGTGCAATTGCATCTGAAGAAAATGATTTTTTTGTCGCTTTTGAAAGTGAACATTCAAAAAAAGGAAAATATGTGGTGTCCTTTGACCCGCTTGATGGTTCATCAAACATCGATGTGAATGTCTCAATAGGTACAATTTTCAGTATTTTTAGAAGGAAGTCTCAAATAGGTTCTATGGCCAATGAAGAGGATTTACTCCAAAAAGGCATCAATCAAATAGCTGCAGGTTATGTGATTTATGGTTCTTCAACCATGTTGGTTTATACCACTGGAAATGGAGTAAACGGCTTTACTTTAGATCCATCCATTGGAGAGTTTTGCTTATCACATCCCAATTTAACAATTCCAAAAAACGGAAAAATATACTCTATCAATGAAGGCAATCTTGCTTATTGCTCAGATTCGATTAATAATTACATCAATTATTGCAAAAAGATAGATAAAGCTACTAATCGTCCTTATACAGCAAGATACATTGGATCGATGGTAGCTGACTTTCACCGTAATTTAATAAAAGGTGGTATCTTTATTTATCCTGAAACCAGTAAAAACCCTGATGGAAAACTGAGACTGATTTACGAAAGTAACCCAATGGCAATGATCATGGAACAAGCAGGAGGGGTTGCCACAACAGGGAAGGAACGAATTTTAGAAGTTGACCCAAAAAAACTGCATCAACGTGTACCAACAATTTTAGGATCAGAAGAAATGGTGAATACCTTATTAACTTTCTACTAATGCTTTAAGCTGTTTTGAGTCAAAAAAAAATTCTTTTATTTATTCTCTTTTCACTACCTATTTTTCTTCAAGCCGAAGAAAATAAAATCCGAGTTGCAGACTATTATCAACAATTTGAGCTCATTAGATTTAAGCTGGAAAAAGATTCGATTAAAGCTTTAGAAAAGCTTCATAAAATTGATTTAACACGAATCAATGGAAATGATTCAAGCTTTTTAGAACTTGCTTATCAAAAGTTAGATTTACTTAGCAACTTTGAATTACAACTAGCTATAGAAGAAGCAAAAAGGCTCATTGACTTCTGTAATGCCAATGGTTTTTTAATTCAAAATGCCAAAATTAGAAATTACCTTGTTGACTTCTACATGGAAATTTCTAAACTAGATTCAGCGCTATACCAAGTAAATGAAGCATTGTTTATCTTAAACTCTGAAAATCAATTCGACCAAATTGGTGAGTTGCTTTTGAAAAAAGGAGCTATTTACTATGCCATAGGAAAGTACATCGAATCAATTGAAACAATTTTTAAGGCTGTAGATAAATTCAAATCTACCAATCAAGATAAGCAGTTGGCATTTGCCTATTTACAAATTGGATCTACTTACCTTTATATCAATTACCTAAATAAGGCAGAGGAGTATTATGAAATTGCAGGAAATCATTTTCTAAATTTAAAAGACACCTTAGGGTTTGCAATTTGCCAATCAAACTTGGCGCTGATTGCACAAGAAAGAGGAAATTACACCAAATCTATAAAATTATTGAGCGTAGCACTCAATGACATTCTAAAAAGTGAACGAAAGATTTTAATCGCCTATGCTTACCAAGCTTTAGGGGAAGGATACCTCAATATCAACAAAATTGATAGTGCAAAATATTTCGTTGAGTGCTCATTTGAACTTAACAACAACATTGAATATATTCCAGGAATTTCTAAAGATTTTTATCTTTTAGCAGAAATTAAAAACCGATTAAATCAAAAAGATTCCGCTTTCTATTTTGCTAATGAAGCATTGTTGCTGTTGGATAAACAACAAGATTTTGAAATTGACCGAGATGTTTCAGCTTTGTTGGCAAAACTTTACGAAGAAAAAGGGGATGTTAAACAAAGTAACTTATTTCTCAAAAGAAAAATAAATGCTTTGGATAGTATCAAAGTAGAAAATGATGCAATCAACCAACTTTCTTTAAATGAAAATAGAAAATTAAAAGACACAGAGTTTGAATTACAAATAGCACAAGAAAAAGAAAAATTACAATATGAAAAATACAAGTATCAAGAGACACTGATTTTCTTTCTAATTAGCTTGTCTCTGATTTTCCTGATCGGATTAACCATTGTTCTAAGGATTAATCGCAAAAACGGGAAGCTCAATCAAAAATTAAAAGACGAGTTACAAATTAATCAATCACTATTGGGTGAAATTCATCATCGAGTAAAAAATAATTTGCAAATCATTTCGAGCATGCTGAGTATTCAATCGCAATACCTTCAAGATGATCAATTAAAAAGTATATTGTTTGAATGCCGTGCTAGAATTAACTCCATGTCACTGATTCATGAGAGTTTATATAAAAATGATAAGCGAATTTCACCTTTTTTCAATGAGTACATAAAAGATTTACTTCCGCGATTAATTGATACCTATCAAATAGATCGAAATAAAATCCATTTAAAACTTGACTTACAAGAACTGCAACTATCTTTAGATGAATCGATTCCATGTGGTTTAATAATCAACGAAATTGTCACAAATAGTCTAAAACACGCTTTCCCTGGAGAAGTCAATGGTGAAATCTATATAAAAATGACCTCAGATAGTGAAAAAATAAAACTATTGATAGAAGACAATGGAGTTGGATTAACTGAAGACTATAAACCTGATCAACAAAACACCAATAGTTTTGGTTTTCTTTTAATCTACACACTTGCAAGTCAATTAGAAGCTGAGATAACAATTAAGACTGATAATGGCATGTCCATTTATTTGGAATGGATCAAGGATTTTTACAATAAAAACGATTAATAATGATAGCATTTACTTAATAGTATAATTGAACCTCAAAGATTAAAATTGAATGCCAAATTCAATGAAACGTACCTTTCTTTTTTTTCTACTAATCACAGTTATATTAGCTTGGGTTTATTCTCAATCAATTCATTTTCAATTCACCCACCTGGATGATTATGAACAAGTAGTAGAGAATAAAACTATCCAATCTATTGATTTTGCTCATTTAAATGCCATTTTTAGCAGTACTTCAGTTGGTATGTATCAGCCACTTACAACTTGGATCTATGCTATCGTTTATAGCATTTTTCAACTCAATCCTTTAGGATATCATCTTGCTTCCCTCCTTTTTCACCTGCTCAATACAGTATTGGTTTACCTTCTTTTAAAAGAATTTAAAATCGAGCAATTTTTAAATTACTTCTTAGTAAGTCTCTTCGCTTTTCATCCTTTGCAGGTAGAAAGTGTTGTTTGGATTTCTGCTTTTAGCAATTTGGTTTTTACTTCATTTTTCTTAACCGCCTTACTATCCTATTTTAAATATCAAAAGACCCATAAAAAGCAGTTTTACTTTCTTAGTTTATTACTATTCACCCTTTCGTGCTTTTCAAAATCTAGTGCTGTTGTTTTTCCAATTCTAATTCTAGCAATTGATTTTATTCAAAGCAAAGGCTTTAACTTTAAAAACATACTTAACAAAGTGCCTTTTTTTTTCGTTTCTCTGATCTTTGGAATCATTACATTGTATTCAAGAGAAAATGCAGGTCACTTATCCGATTTGTCAGTTCAGTTTTCCTTTTTCGATCGAATTTTCTTAAGCGCTTATTCATTGCTTTTTTATCCTTTTAAGTTTTTAGTTCCTTTTGAACTTTCCGCATTTTATCCCTACCCCGGACTATCAGATGGCTTTTTGCCCTTTCAGTTTTATTTGAGTTTCCCTGTTCTAATTCTACTGGCTTATTTAATTTGGAAAAAAGGAAATGTCCTTTTGTACACAGGGGTTCTTTTTTACATCATTAGCATTTTGCTGGTAATCCAGTTAATTCCTGTCGGAAACCAATTAACTACTGATCGCTATAGCTACCTTCCTTTGATTGGTTTACTTCTAATTCTTGCCTCGTTTTTACAAGATGCATTTAAACGAAAAAAAGCCTTGTATTTTCTATTTGCTATTCCGCTTTTTCTGTCATTTCTAAGTCACAAAAGAACTGCAGTTTGGGAAAACGATCAAAGTATTTGGCAAGATGTACTTTCAAAGCACCCGAAAGTGGCACAAGCACACAATAATTTAGGTTCGGCATTACTAGAAGAAGGTGCTATCAATCGAGCTTTAACGCACTTCAACCAAGCCATCGCTCTAAAACCTTACTATGCCGATGCCTATGTAAACCGAGGAAGTTTATTGGCAATGAAAGGAGAAAGTGCAAAGGCCATTGAAAATTACTCGAAAGCAATAGAACTAAAACCACATGCCAATGCCTATTTCAATCGGGCGAATGAGTTCACTAAAATAAAGGATTTTCAAAAAGCACTTTTAGATTATTCAGAGAGCATTCGGATAGAACCCAGTGCTGATGCATTCACCAATAGAGCCTACCTCTATGTTCAGGAAAAAGACTTTGCAAACGCCCATCAAGATTTAGAAAAGGCCATGCGTATTGATGAAAATTATGACCAAGCCTATTTTGTGTTGGGAATTGTTTTGCATCAAGAACGAAAGATTCAAGCTGCATGTCAAGCTTTTAAAAAGGCTGTGAACTTAGGAAATGAGAATGCCAAAATGGCTGTGAATCAATTTTGTAAGTAATTAATCATTCACAATCAACCTCGGAATATAATGAGGCAATCGAGTTAATAACTCATAGTTCAAGCTGTTGCTCATATCGCTAAAAGAACTAACAGAAATAGCTAAATCTCCTTGTTGTCCTATCAAAACTACCTCATCGCTAACTTTAACGTTGGGCAAGTCAGTTACATCCACTAAAAACATGTTCATGTTGACTACACCAACTACTGGCACTCGTTTTCCATTAATTAATACCCGTCCCAAATTACTTAAGTCGCGGCTAAACCCATATCCATAACCAACTGGAATAGCTGCAATATTACTATCTCTATTGGTCAAATACGCTTTCCCATAACTCACATACTCCCCTTCTGGAACTTTATTCAAACTCATAATTTCACTTTTCCATGAAAGTACCGCTTTAAGTGGATCTTCCCAGTTTTCTTCTTTCATCAAACGGTGCATCTTCAATTCATTACTTGGCCAATACCCATAATTCGCAATTCCAATTCTAACTAAATCTAATTGAGTCTCAGGATAATTTAATGCCGCTGCCGAACAAGCCAAATGCAATTTCTTCGGATGAATATTTTCAGCTTCCATGGATTTTCTTAACTCATGAAAAGATTTAATTTGAGCCTTTATTCGATCGTAATTGCTGGCACTTTCTGCACCTGCCAAATGACTGCAAATACCTTCAATTTTAAAATATTTCTGATGCTTATTCAAAAAGGAAGTCAATTCAGGAATGCTATCTTTTCTAAAACCAGTACGATTCATTCCAGTTTCTAACTCTATGTGAATTTTTGCAGGTTTTTCCAAAGATCTTGCAGCTTCTAAACTTTCTTGAAGTCGCTCCATGTTAAACACATAATAAGAAATATCATTCTTTATGGCCCAAGCAAGATCAATTTTATGAATAAAACCCATGATCATCAATTCACTATTCTCACTCATCACTTGATGGGCACGTTTCGCTTCTTCTGCACTAAAAACCGAGAAGTGATTGACAGCACATTTTTCAACTATTGGAATAATATCTTCAATTCCGTGACCGTAGGCATTCCCTTTAATCACCATGGAATAAGTACTTCCATTCTTCAATTGACTTTTAATAAAATCAATGTTACAATTTAAATTTTCTTGGTTGAGCTCGATATAAGATGTGTGAATCATGAAATCTCTTTTATTGTTGATTTGCTTTTTCTATGAGTTTATAAAATACTTGTACTCCTGTGGAAATTATGTCATCCGGAAAATCATAATCTTCTTGATGCAATTGCTGGTGTTTTTCACCTGCTCCCAAGCCAAACATACAGGTTGGAAAACGCTCAGAAAAACGACCAAAATCTTCTGACCAAGGAAATGGACTGCTCACTTCTTGTTGTTCGAAGTTTAATTCCTTTAATGCATTTTCTAAAATCTCAAAACAGGTTTCATCGTTTTTGACTGCTGCAAATTCTTCTGTCCACTCTATGCTGTGCTTCAATTTATGTAATGCTGCAATTCCCGCAATTTTTTCTTCCAAATAAGTGCTCATCCGTTCCATAGTGGCATCTTCATAAGTGCGAAGAGTAGCATAAATTTCACCTTCAGAAGCAGAAGTTCCAAATGCCTTTTGACCCATTTTAATGCCAACAGGAGTAATTTGAGCCACCTCTTCTAATGCAGTGTGCATGTTGGGTGATTCATTGAACAGTTGCAAAATTTGAGAAGCTGCAAATAATGGATTTATTCCATCTTTTGGATGACTAGCATGGCTTGGCTTGCCTTTGAGTTTTACAATTAAACCTTTGGATGCAGCAGCAAAGGTATTTCTCTTCACTACTATTTCGCCCATTTTAAAGCCAGGTAAATTGTGCAAAGCAAAAGCATAGTCTACTTTAAAAGCATTAATTTTTGAATCTTCTAACATCTTCATTGCCCCTTCACCGGTTTCTTCAGCAGGTTGAAAAAGCAAATGCACAGTTCCTTTGTACTTATCCCTATCTTTCAAAAGCATTGCTAAACCACATAGAATTGCCATGTGTCCATCATGCCCGCACTTATGGCTGACTTTTTCATTTTTTGAAGCATGTTCAAAGGTATTGACCTCTTCAATCGGAAGAGCATCTAACTCGGCTCTAAATAGCAAATCTTTCCCTTTCGATGTGCCTTTGTAACTTACAATAAGGCCATTTCCTCCAATGCCCTCAACTACTTCATCTGGATTGGTATTTAAAAGAAATTCTAGTACCTTCTTAGCGGTTTTAACTTCTTGATGTGCCAATTCAGGGTCTTGGTGCAAGTGCTGCCTCAACTTTTTTGCTGCAGCAATTATTGCTGATATACCTTTGTTTTGTTCCATGAACCGAATTTGAACAAAATTTAAGGGATCGCCAAATAATTACAAAAAAATAACGCTGTTAACTGTTCAGTTGAATTGAATTACTCTTTATTTAACTCAAAGAGTTTGCGATCAATTTCGAAGGGAGAAGTACCCGTTGTTTGTAGGAATTTTCCATTCTTATCAATTAGAAAATAAGATGGAATCGTTTTGATGTTGTACTGCTCTTTGAGTTCGAAATCATCTCCGATGTGTAAAAATGGCCAATTGTAGTTATTGTCAGCTTTGACATTTTTAGAATAGTTAGAATCATCGTCTAAGTTAATGCTGATAAACTTAATTTTTTTACCGTATTCTTCGTGAAATTTCTGAAGCACTTTGAGCTCTCTCAAACTTGGTACAGAAGCATTTGACCAAAAACTCAAATAAACATACGAGCCTTTATAATCAGATAATTTTACTTTTTTTCCCTCCGTATTCGTTAAGTTAAAATCTGGAGCAACTGCCATTGCTGCATATTTTTTGAGTTGAGATATTGTATTCTTTGCAATGATCCTATTGCCTTCAGACTCCCCTTTTTTTGCAATTTCTTCTAAAATTTTCATGCTTGATTTCTGATTAACCACCTTTTTGTGATACACTTCAAAAAGTCCATTAATTAAATAAAGTTCAGCTAATTGTGAATTTTCCATTCCCTTAATTTCTTTCACTAACTTTTTACTTTTTACCAAACTTTCATCCATCATTAAAGCTATAAGCAATTCTGTACCTTTCTTGGTAATAACTACTTGCTCAAAATCACTTGCATAAAGCTGTGTAAAAAAATTGAAGTACTCTTTTTGGTTATAAAGTATTGGCTTATTTTTGAGGTATTTATCAAACAACTTTTGTTTAGGAATCTTCTTTAAATCTTCCAAGTTTGCCAAAACGTATCGAATATATTCTGAGGAATAGCTTTCCTCATCTTTAATTTTTGGCTCCCACTCTTCAATAAAGTTTTCGATTTTCTTTCCTGCAGCATTGATAATAAATAAGCGGTAATTTTCTTCGAAAAACTTTTGATAAGCTGTGTTGAACTTCTTTATTTCTAAGTTTAGATCTCCAGGCTTTGGGAAAGGAAATTGAATATTTAAAAATTTATCATGAATCCTTCCTTCATTTGCTTTGGCATCAAAATCAATTGACAAATTGTAAAGCTCTCCAGGTTTTGCAAAAAAACTGGATTCCTTATCCTCTATTTTTAGAATCAATTGGCGCGTTTCATCCAAGGAAATGGCAATACGAAATTTGCCATTTTCAATCTTTCCAGAAGCAATCCACTCCTTTGTTTGAGTAATATAATCTAAATAAACTCCAATTTTAAGCTCCTTATTTTCAAAACCTTTCACATCTCCTTGAATAATGGTTTCTACTTTTGCTGCAAGGCTTGAGCTCAAACCAATTATAAATAGAAAAAAAGTGAGTGGAAAGATTTTCTTTAGCATGATTCTAATTTGGTTTATTATAAACTCACTGCCTTTGGAACAAACTGTGAAATATCGCCACCATTTCGGTGAATATCTCGAACAATGCTTGAGTTAATTGCAGCGTATTCCAATTCTGTCAGTAAAAAGATTGTTTCAATTTTTGACTGTAGTTGCTGATTCATTTGAGCAATGGAACGCTCAAATTCAAAATCTTGTTGATTTCGCAATCCTCTTAAAATAAAATAAGCGTTGTTTTCAATGCAAAAATTTACAGTAAGTCCACTGTAATTTTTTACCCTTACTTTAGGTTCGTTTTCATAAGTTGTTTCAATCCATTTTTTCCTCAAGGCTAAATCAAACATGTATTTCTTCTCAGAATTAACACCGATGGCAATAATAATTTCGTCAAAAAGCGGCAATGCGCGATTAATAATTGAGGTATGCCCTAATGTAATTGGATCAAAAGATCCTGGAAAAACAGCTATTTTTTTCATGTAGCCACGAGTATTAAAATTTGAATTCTTGAATAAAATTTAAGCAGATTAATTATGCTTCAATTTCTTCGAAAAAAGTAAAGTTAACATTTCCATACTTTCTACTGAACAAAAAGCCAGCTTGTTCTTCAAATTTGATTTTTTTACTGTGCTCTACAATAAGTAATCCATTTTTTTCAAGCAATTTCCTAGAAAGAATTAATTCAGGCAATTGTTCAAGCCCTTCCATTTCATATGGTGGATCGGCAAAAATAATATTGAATGATTTTTTCACTCGTTTGAGGTATTGAAACAAGTCTGCTTTGTATGGATGAATTGTATTAATTTGAAAGGCATCAGCTTGTTGTTTAATGAATTTTAAGCAACCTGCATGTGCATCAACACTAATAACAGAAACAGCTCCACGAGAAGTAAATTCAAAACTAATATTCCCTGTTCCAGCACATAAGTCTAAAACCTTTGCACCCTCAATTTTAATTTGATTGTTCAATAAATTAAAGAGTGCTTCCTTGGCAAAATCTGTCGTTGGTCGAACTGGAAGACTTTTAGGAGCTACTATTTTTCTACCTTTAAGTATTCCACTAATTATTCGCACAAATGTTGATTAAAAAGGACATGATAGTATTGGCTTGGAATTGTTGAGAGAACCTGCGAAAAAGCGGCTTGTTTTGGACGTTCACCAATTTTTATTTCACGAATATAGCGATGAAGCATTTCATACAAATTGGTGTTTTTTTCAAATTCTCCATAGACTATTACGGGAATTTTTTCTCGATCAATTTTTAGTTGCTCCATCACATAAAGTAAGAAATAGAGCAAATCTTCTACACTTTGATAATCGAAACTATTGAAAAAATACAGTTTCCCTCCCTTCTTGTACACTACATCAAACCTAGATTCTTGAATGTGCAGAGAAAGACAAGTTGCTTCCTTTTGGTCAATTAAAAATGCTTCCAATAATGGCCATCCAAAATGATAGTATTTTAAATCTGAAAAAGCCGACTTAAATAATTGAAGAATTGATTTTGGAATGGCGGCTGCAATAACAACCTCTTCATTGAGTAAGCGATTATAAGTCAACTGATAACTTGAAAAATCATTTTGTGAATGATTAAACTTTAAATAAGTATCAATTTGTTTTTCATCAAATAAGCTAGATGGAACGAGTGTGAAAAGAGTATCAGTAAAGGATAGGTGAGCAGTTTTTGGCTGATTTTTTTGAAAACCTTCAATTGCAGTTTTGATAGAAGGAACTGCTAAATCCCAAGTTTTAGAAACACCGAAACTATAGGTCTTTAGACTAAGATATTGATTTTTAATGGAATCAAAATAAGCTGCAAATAGAGAATTCCTACTCACCTGAAGGTGCAAGTGAAGTTGACTTGTTTTTCCTTGATAGTTTAAATCAAATAATTCTTTTTGTGGGCTTAAAGTAGAAGTCATTTTAAAAAACTACCAATTACCAGAAGTAATGGGCTCAGTCATTGAACCAACTTTTAATACATCCTCTGGATTGATGTTTTCATTTTTAGTACTTAATCCAGTATAGATATCACCTAATTTGGCCGAAGCTTCAAAAACATTCACATTCACTTTATTCTTCTCAATAACTCCAGCTTTCATTTTAAATTCTTTGCCTTTGCTAAAAGGTACAGTTCGCAAATCTTCAATATTGAATTCTTCAGGAAAAATTGTTCTTGCTGCAACTAAAGCTGTATCTCTAATTACAACACCTTGTTCAACCGCCTGAGCTTCTGTTAAAGAATCCGGCACATTACCTATGGCTTTAATAATTGTCAATGAATCACTGCTTAAAAAATAAAGCAATTCATCAAAATTTGCTGCATATCGCCCTTTCTCATTTTTAAACTCTTTCTGAGCGGTTACAATATTCTGTAATCGTTCTTGAACAACTTCTCTTCTTTGTTCTGCTTTATTTCTAAACTCGATTTTTGATTGAATACCTACAACAATAAAATAAGTAAGAACCCCTGCAATAATGATTAAACCTACTTGAATAGCAACTTTCATGCGTCTGATTTTTAATTTTAGCTTATAACCCACAAATCTAACATTTTTTTAATTGTGTAAATGAATTGTTTGCTGTTATCATAAAGTTAATTTTGATTTTTTCAAATTGATGCAATCATCCTTTCAACTAGAATTCTTTAGTCATTTTCCCAATCACCCAACAAAAGATCAAGTTGACTTGGTTGAGCGCATGGAACGCTTTCTTTTTCGTCCTTATGAACGAGCTGGTTTTGTTATTAGAGGATATGCCGGGACAGGAAAAACAACGGCTGTTGCAGCAATGGTCAAAACGTTTCCTTCCTTTCAGCTAAAGTCAGTTTTATTAGCGCCTACAGGTAGAGCGGCAAAAGTCTTGGCAAATTTTTCAAAAAAACCTGCCATGACCATTCACAAAAAAATATATTTTAGTGAACGTCATCAAAGTGGCCAAATGCGCTTTCAACTTTCAAAAAATTTGCATAATAACACTGTTTTTATTATTGATGAAGCTTCTATGATTGGAGATGCAGGTGGTTTAAACATACATGGATTTGGTAATCGAAGCTTGTTGGAGGACTTAATTGAATATGTTTTCAGTGGAAAAAACTGCCGCATCGTTTTTATTGGAGATGTTGCCCAACTTCCTCCAATTGGAACTTCCATCAGCCCAGCTCTGGATCCAAAACCATTAATGGCAAACTATAACCTACAACTTAAGGGTGTGGAATTAACTCAGGTAATGAGACAAGAAGCGAATTCAGGCATACTATACAATGCAACTAATTTGCGTCAACAAATAGCTGAAAAGCAGCCTATAATTCAATTTAACCTAGAGGGTTTTGAAGATATTCGAAGAATTGACGGCTTGGAACTAGAAGAAGAATTGGAACAGTGTTTTTCGAAATACGGAGAATCAGAAACCATTGTAATTTGTCGTTCAAACAAAAGAGCAAACTTATTCAACCAACAAATTCGAAGCAGAATAAAATTTTTAGATGAGGAGATTGCTACAGGCGATTACGTCATGATAGTTAAAAACAATTATTTCTGGTTAGACGAAAAATCACCGATTAGTTTTATTGCCAATGGAGACATTGCAGAAGTTATGCGCAGAGGCAATATTGAAGAAATTTATGGTTTTCGATTTTTAGATGTCACGCTTCGCTTTGTTGATTATCCTGCGCTCCAAGCAATAGAAGTAAAGGTGATTTTAGATAGCATTGCAGCAGAATCACCAGCTTTGAGCACAGAAGAAAACAAGCAACTTTTTGAAGCGGTAACGGCAGACTATCAAGAAGTTAACAACAAGCAAAAACGCATTGAATTACTTCGTAAAAATCCTTATTTCAATGCATTGCAAATTAAGTTTGCCTATGCGGTAACCTGCCACAAATCTCAAGGTGGACAATGGAAAGCGGTGTTTGTTGACCAAGGTTATTTAACTGAAGAACAACTCGATCAAGAGTTTGTGAGGTGGCTTTACACAGCAATTACTCGAGCAAGTGAGCGCTTGTATTTGGTAAATTTTGCAACTTATTTTTTCCCAAATACTGAAACAGACTAACAATAGGTTTTAAAAGAGCTGCCACCCCGATGGGGTTGACTCCAAATAAGGTTTGCCATTAATAGAATCTTATCATCCCTACAGGATTTATTCAAGTACTTTTTTTTACAAATACCTCCTAGTTAAATGCCTAATATAAATTTAAATAATTGACTATCATAATTTTATCAGGCAAGAAAAATATAAAGCTAAACTGTAGAAGTGATATTTGTCTAATAAAAATGCCAAATAAAAGAAGCAAAATCAGTAAGAGATATAATAATAAAATTGAAAAGAGTTAGACAAAAAGGGCTAATTCCGTAGGAGTGATATTTTGGTAATAGAAAAGTCTCAGATTAAAGAAAAACCTCGTAGAGGTGGTATTAAGTCTAAACTCTTAGTCTACAAACTGTCAGTTACTTTCTGCAAACTATATAAGGCAGTGCAAACAAACTAAAATTATACTGCTGATGCAAACTAACTATAAGTTTCAAAAGATTCTTCGGGTAAATCATTGATGTCTAAAATGATCAAACCATCCAAACTATTATTGAATTGAGGGTCAACATTGAAACCAATAATTTTCGCATTCTGCTTGATGTACTTTTTAATTAAAATAGGAACAGGAATATGTGTCGGTTCAATATCAAGTAATAAGTCATCTACTTTCTTTAAATCATTGCTTGCCATTTCTAATAAAGACTGGTTCTCGACTCGTTTAAATTTGACTTTGAATATATTTCTGGGTCTAATAAATTTTGCCAATTTCTCATCAAAATGGTATTTCTTTACAAACTCTACAATTAAAAGTTGTGATAAATTGCTGTAGCGATTACTAATACTTACAGGTCCAATTAAGTACTGGAAATCTGTATTGGACTTCAACTTATGAACGATTCCCCTCCAAAGCATAAATAATGGTAATCGTTTTTGTTGGTATTCTTTCACAACAAATGACCTTCCCAACTCAATTGATTTTTCCAAATAAGGAATAAATTTATTTTTAATTTTAAAAAGGCTGTTGATGTAAAATCCTTTTTTCCCAAAAAGCTTTACAATTAATTTCCCTTCTCCCAAACGATAGGCACCAATTATACAATTGGCTTCATGATCCCAAAGAAAAAGATGCTCATAATGTAAATCGTATTCATCTAAATCAAGCGATTTATTACTTCCCTCTCCCACTTCTCGAAAAGTTACTTCTCGTAAGCGACCAATTTCAGTAAGAATTAATGGAATTCGCTCTGGAGTAACTAAATAAAGCGAATAATCATTTTGACTTAAAATTTTTAAATCTGAAATGGTTTCCAATTCTTCAAGCAATAATACTTTATCTTGAGCAGCAGCAATTTCTACTTCTTTTTGAGTTTTACTTTCTTTCTTTTCGCTTAAAAATTTCTTCACATCCAACTCACTATCCATCGCATACACCTTCGCACGAAGAAATTTTCCAAAATATTCAGGATTTTCCCATTCTTTCTGAACTTTTGGATTAATGGGTCTACCGATTCGAACTTTAACAGTTGCTTTTTTCTTTTTCAACATTTCAGAAGGCAAAGCCACCGTTCTCAAATTCGGATGAATTAAACCGAGTAGGTGGAAAATCAAACTATTTTTACCACTAAAGTGCATTGGAATAATTGGTACTTCAGATTTTTGAATGAGTTTTAAAATCGTAGTACTCCATTTTTTATCGGTGATTCTTCTCTGATTAAATTGAAATGAAGAAACTTCTCCTGCAGGGAAAATCCCCAAGCCATAGCCTTCTTTCAACAAATTAACAGCGCCTTTCATTCCTGTATGACTTGAGTTAGAACTTAATCTTTCTCCAAAAGGATTGACTGGAATGAATTCATTAGCCAAGGGCTTCACTTCTTTCAATAAGAAATTTGCCATTACTTTAAAATCAGGGCGAACTTTTCGAATGATGTACAACATCAACAAACCATCAATTGCACCAAAAGGATGATTTGCAACACAAATAAATGGGCCTTTTTTCGGAATTCTAGGCAATTCCAACAAATTGAACTCATAATTTAAATCCAATTGTTTGAAAATTTCTTCAATAAAGGCAATTCCTTCACAATGGGATGCACTTGAATAAAGTCGATTCAAGGCGTTGATTTTACTGAAATTCATTAAGGCTTTTACAGCAAAATCAAACTTTTCGAGATGTGTTGCCTTAGCGAAAGCTTGTGGACTAATTAGTTCTTCCATGAACTTACAATACTATAAAGCAAAAGTTAGGAGAAAGTTAATTTTAAATTAGCAAAAAAATAACTTTATTGGAAATTATATTTTGATCAACTGAGTTTTAATTTTTACTTGTGAATGAAGGGTTTTATGAACTGGACACTTATCAGCTATCTCCAATAAACGCTGTTTTTGAGCCTCATCCAAGTCCCCAATCAATTGAATTTCTCTATCAAAATGGTCGATTTTTGCTTTTGGATCTTCACAACTTTCACAGTCATCTGCATGAGTTTTGTGGTGTTCAACATGGACGATGGCAGATTTTAAATCCCATTTTCTTCGAGCTGCATACATTTTCAAAGTCATGGATGTGCATGCCCCAAGAGCGGCAGAAAGTAGTTCGTAGGGACTAGGCCCCTTATTTTCACCACCTACATCTATTGGCTCATCTGCAATCAAATAGTGATCGCCTGCTTTTACTTGACTTGTAAAAGTTTCTTGAGTGGTTTCAACTGCAACACGAAAATCACTTTCTAGGCTTCTTAAATTGTCTCCATTTGTTTGAAAATTAATGTATTTCTGAACCCATGTTGCAATTAGTCTACCAACATACAAAGAATCTTTGCGTTTAGATAATAAATGATCAGCTCCATCTAACGAAATATAGCTTTTAGGATGATGTGCTGCACTGTATATTTTAGCTGCATTTTCAATTCCAACAATTTTATCTTGAGGAGAATGCATAATTAACAATGGCTTCCTGAGTGATTTAGCAACTTCTTCAGGATGGTGATTCTTTAAATCATCAATAAACTCTTCACTTATAACAAAAGGTCTACCTCCAATGCTTACCTCAGCTTTTCCTTCTTTTTTAATTTTATCAATGTCATCATTCATCAACTTTGTTACATGATTGGGATCGAAAGGAGCGGCGATTGAAACCACGGCTTCAATATTTTTAAGCTTAGCTCCTGCAAATAAAGCAGCAGCACCTCCTAAAGAATGCCCTATAATGATTTTGGGAGCCTCGTAATTTTCTCTTAAATAATTAGAAGCATCTTCTAAATCTGTTATGTTGCTTCCAAAATTGCTTTCTTCAAAAGAGCCTTCACTACTTCCCAAACCTGTAAAATCGAATGAAAGTACTGCAATGTCATTATTAATAAGTGATTTACTGATACTTCTTATTGCAGATAAATCTTTACTACATGTAAAACAATGAGCAAATAAGGCAAATGCAAGGGGTTTTTGATCTGGCAAGTCGAGTTTGGCACTTAGCAAATGACCTTTGTTGTTTTTGAAGGTTATTTTCTTTGATTTCATGAGCAAACAAATTGATGTATTATAGGTTTATAAAGTGTGGCTTTAATTAGTAATTTCGAAACGTAAAATAAATTATATTATTCAATAATTAAATAGAACGCTCATGACAAAAGTAAATTTTAATGGCAATCCAGTTCAGTTAAGTGGCAATATACCTACTAAAGGCGATAGAGCAGAAGATTTTTCTTTTGTAAAAGAAGATTTAAGTGACGCAACTTTAGCGGATTACAAAGGAAAAGTTAAAGTAATTATGGCTTTACCAAGTTTAGATACTGGTATTTGCCAGAAGGAAGCACGTGCATTTAATGAAAAACTATCTGGAATGGATGGAGTTGTGGGAATAATTGTTTCTAAAGACTTGCCAATGGCCATGAAACGTTTTTGTGCAGCAGAAGGGATTACCAATGTAGTTACTGCTTCTGATTTTAGGTACAATGATTTTTCAAGTCAGTACAATGTAGACATGACCGAAGGGCCATTGAAAGGCCTGATGGCAAGAGTAGTTTGGGTGCTAGATGCAGAAAACAACATCACATACATCGAACTTGTTGACGACATCACTCATGAACCAAATTACAACCAAGCTATCGATGCTGTAAAAGAACTGATTTAATAATAATTTTTCGGCGGTGTAGAAGTTTTAAGTACTTCAAGTTATAAATACTTTAAGTTAAAAGATAGTAGTTTTTTATTTATAATCTTGGTTTTCAATGCAATAAAACGATAATTAGTTACAAGAATTGATATAATATTCAATAATTAGAAAGGGGTTGTCTTTAGTAAGGTAGCCTCTTTTTTTATTGACACATATTGAGAATCAGCTCAGCAACTTCAATTTCTCATCAATAATTACTGAAATTTTTGCTCCTTCATTGAAAATTGTAAAATGTGTGCCACCTTTTATTGTTAGTGCCAGATCAATGTTTTTAATTGGGAAAATCAAATCATCTGTTCCATGTAGGTGTGTAAAAGGAGTTGTTAATGCTTCAGTTTGTTTCCATTGTGAAATTTGATTTACTCCCCAATTAATAAAATTTGGTTTAGCCTTCTTTACCATCTCTTTAAAAATTTCATTTCCTTCTACATCTGCTTTATCATAAAAAGGTTTCAATGCTACAGAAGAGTCAATTGCAAACTTTGCTAACTGATTACTATTAACAGGGAAACGATTCATCCATTTTAAAAAAGCAGGCATTTCATCCGTATTCTTTATGGTAGAAATAAGAAAGAGGTGCTTTATCTTTTTGATTTTAGAAATTTCAATGGAAACAATGCCACCAAGTGAAACTCCTAGAAGACTCAATGGTTCGGGAGGAAGAAGCTCTGCAATTCTTTTAGAGTAGGCTTTTAAATTTTCCGATTCTTTAGGTTCTAACCAATCTATAAAATGCAAATCTGCGTGAGCTAACTTCAACCGATTAAACAAGCGATGATCTAAGCCAAGCCCTGGTAGACAATAAATTTTTTCTTTTGACACTTTTATTTACAGATTATCCTTCTGAAGATTTTGATTTTTTGGACTTATTCTTTTTAACTTTCTTTTGATAAACAGGATTAATCTCATTGCTTTTTTGTCCTCCAAATATTAAATTAATCCCAACTCGAGCTTGGAAATATCTAGCATGCTGTGGCTGAAAGGCACCCAATATGTTATCACTTACAAAATATATTTGCACTGGTCCAGGATTTAAGTTAAACCCAAAACCAATATTATTGTAGGCATTATTAAAAATAGTATAACTGGCAGATAATCCAATCCACTTATTCATCTTTCGGTGAATGCTAGCAGAAAATGCTGGAATTAACTGTCCTTGGAAAATTTCTCCCATAAATAACCCACTAAGCATGGTCTGTTTATTCAATTGATAATTGCCTCCAATAAAAAAACGTGTAGTAAGTGAAGAACGATAGTCATTTCTAGTCGTATCAATGTTAAATTCATTCTCCAAAGAATCAACTACACGATCGAAAGAAGTGTTTCCATCTCTAATTGTATCGTCCTCTTCAGAAAATGCATTGATACTAATTCCATTATAAGTAAATGAACTTCCACCATTTGAATAGTTTCTTGTATAATCATTCCAATTTATAAAGCCTAAATCTAGAATGCTTGCATTAAGACTAAGTTTCTCATTTACCTCATAATTAGCCCCCAAATCAATTCCCAAACCCCTGTTTTTTCTTCTTAACAGATAATCAGTTTCTGTTTCATTCTCAGCTATATCATTCAGCCCTGCAGTTCTAACAATAATATCTGCATTTGCTGTAATAGCAAATGTTTCAGGATCGGTTCTTATAGTAATATCAGTTTTTTCACTATAGATATTTTCCATGCCATAGAGGTATTTTGCCTTAACACCCAACCTCAACTTTTCATTTAATTGATGAGAAAGACCAACAGCATATTCTCGATAATGCATTAAATTAATTCCTAAACCTTCAAGATTTGCAACATCATCGTCAAAAGCCCCATTTCCTTCATAAATAAATTTGATAAAGTCATTGGTGTAATTCAATCGAAAACTTGCGTTTTCAGTGATATTAACCATTACTTGAGTTTTTGGAGAGACATTAAAACCAAACGACAAAAGATCTACTTTGGTATTGAATGACAAATAATTAATATCTCCTGCTTTGCGAATCACCTTATCCATGTTTAAATTCAAAGAATCACCTCTTTTTTGAATAATATCAGAATAAGAAAATCTACTATTAGTAAAACTGGCATATATTGATGAAATGGCGGGCAAGCCAATGTAAAATTTGCCATTAAATTGATTGGATGGGTTGCTGTATGAAGATTGTGGGATTTCTTGGATGTTGTACATGGTGAAATCTTGCTGTGCATTTACAGAAGTTACCGAAATAAATAAAAGAAATAAAATACTAATTCTTTTCATTTTCAATTAGCTATAATTTTATTTTTGCTTTAATTCCTACATCAATCGAAAGTCTGTATTCTTCATAAAATTTCACATTTCTTCCCGGAGCATCCAAAGTGTTTAAAACAGCACTTATAATTGCGTAGCGCCCTTTAGTAAGAGGCTCTATTCGTTCACTATTAATATCTGTATCAGTAATTTCAACAGCATTTTGAATGGTTCTTCCGCTGCCATTTACTATAGATGATCTAATTACGGGTTTTGCACCCATTTCGTACAAAGAATCTATTATTACAAAGTTTTCGTCTAAAAAATAAATTTGCAAGTCAGCATCAATCGGAAAAGCATTCTCTGTTCTAACTCGAATAGTGCCGTCTTCAATTTGATCAGAATTCTGGAAATCAAAATCGATGGTGTCTAACAACGAAAAGCTAGTAGCTGAACCCTCAAATGGAATCACCAATAAAACGTCTAGCTTTATTTGGCTTGTATCTGTTAAGAAATTTCTTTGTGATGTTTTTCCGTTAGGATTTAAAAAACCTTCAGACTTATAAAGAATTTGTTTAGTTAAAAATGAAACAACAAAATCAATGTTGCTATTCATGTTATCGAGTTTAATTTGAGTCACTTCAACTCCAAAACTTGTTGGAAAATCTAATTCTATGGGATTCTGAGGCAACTGTACATTTAAGGTATTTGGAGATTTATCGCTGTTTTGAGCGATTAGTCGTTGAAAATTGAAATTAATGGGGGCTCCAAAACTATTGGTGACATTTATGTCCAGTGTAGGATTTGAGATAAAAAAAGTGCCATTTACAAAATTTCTAAACAAATCTATTCGAATGCTATCCTCTCTCAAGTCTAAAGTTGTTTTTCCAATGTATCCATAAAACTCTTGAAAATTCAAACTACTCATACTTCCATCTATTCGGATTTCATCACCTGCATTTGAACCAGTATTAGGTGTTAAATTAAAGGTAGTATTAACCTCAATTGGAATTTTATTTAAGGCAGGCGCACCATTTCTATTTTTTGTCATATCTGCCATGTATCCATTCAAATTAACAGTGCTTGAAGCTGAAGAAAAACTGGATGAATTTGGAGCTGGAGGCAAACTAAAACTCAAAGTTAGGTTTGTACCCATTCTATTTTTAATGCTTGGAAAAACTACTTCAATAACAATATTGTGTTGAAAATCATTTTGAACTGTTAATTGTAAAACACCATTTTTAAGAAAAACAGAATCAACTTCTAAGTCCGTTGCATTATTATCAAAATCAATATCAGTTGTAAAATTTCTGTTCAAAGATCCACCTGAAGGACTTGAAGGAATAGGAGTTGGTAATTGAAAGCCTTCTTGAAAATTCTGATTTGGTAGATCAACAGCTAAAGCACCTATGGCAGAAAACACTCTACCGTCGTATATAACTTCTAATACACTTGTAGATGGATTGGGTTGAACAATTCCATCGGTATCATTTTTTACGATAATTTCTTTGAGTGTTAAAGTTGAATTAATAAGTGGTATCGCCAATTCAGGCTTCCAATCATCAGTCCTAATTTTGTCAAACTCTAAATAGTCATCTGTACAACTAAACCAAGAAGTAGACAAAAAAGCTAATAAAAGAAAATGGCTGAATTTAATTTTCATCAGTTAAGTGTTGTTATTGAGCGACCAAGGTACAAATATTTAAATTTTTTAACATTGAATTTCAAAATAATTTTAATTGTCGAGTTAAGAGGTTAAAACTTAGTCGGTGATGAACACAAGCTCCAAACTCCTGAATAGCCATTCGATGCTTAGCAGTAGGATAACCTTGATTATTTTGCCAATCGTAATTAGGGTACTCAACTCCTAGTTGCTGCATGCATTCATCTCGATGTGTTTTTGCTAAAATTGAAGCTGCTGCAATAGACTTAAATTTAGCATCTCCTTTAACAATGCAAAAATGTGGAACAGCTTTAAAGGGATTGAAACGGTTACCATCTATCAACAAATGATCAAAATCGACAGTTAGTTGTTCAACCGCTCGATGCATAGCTAAGAAAGAAGCATTTAAGATATTTATTTCATCAATTTCTTGAGGTGAAACTGAAGCTACAGCCCAAGCTAATGCTTTATCTTCAATTAAGCTACGCAATTCATTTCGTTTACTTTTGCTAAGTTGCTTGGAATCATCTAATTCCTTGATCCTTTTTCTGGGATTTAAAATTACAGCAGCTGCAAAAACAGGTCCTGCAAGACAGCCTCTTCCTGCTTCATCACAGCCAACTTCGATAGCTCCTTTTTTATAAAAATCTTTTAGCTCCATTTATTCAATGGCTTTTTGCACACTTTGCCACAATAAATTGGCTGTTTGATCCCAAGAAAAGTACTTAGCTCTTTCCAACCCAAGTTGAATCAATTGATTTCGTTTAGCTTCATCTTCAACAACTAATTTCATTGTATCAGCAATCTGTTCAACATCGGAAGGTGAACATAGCAACGCAGCTCTATTTGCAACTTCAGGCATGGAAGAAACATCCGAAGTAATAACCGGCACTTTTGCCTGAAAGGCTTCTAAGATTGGAATTCCGAATCCTTCAAAATAAGGTAAGTAAGTCAAACATAGCGCAGCACCCAAAACTTTTGAAAGTGCTTCATCTTCTAACCTTCCCAAAAACAAGATGTCTTCTTTTGATGGCGTTTCTTGATAAATCTTTTCCAAAGAATCTGGCCACCACTTCCTGTTTCCAGCAATTAAAAGCTTCACAGCACTATTTCTAGATTTTTTAAAAAGACCAAACGCTTTAAAAAGATGCTCTAAATTTTTTCGAGGATGAAGGGTTCCAATAAAAATAAAGTATTCGCTGCCTTGGGCGTAAGCATTTCTTATAGCTTGCTTTTCTGTCTCCGGCAATGGTTTAAAAATAGCATTTGCCCCATTGTAAACCACATCAATTTTATCTGCAGAAATTTGATAATTCTGAATAATATCAGCCTTAGAAAATTCTGAAACCGTAGCGATGCGATTTGCTCTTCGAGCAAATCGTGGAAAAAAATGCTTTAAAAAAGTTCGGTGACTGTAAATGATATTTTCAGGATGATGCTCAAAATTTAAATCGTGAATTACGCCTAAGCTTTTACATTTTAAATTAGGTGGAATCCACCCTTCTGGAGAGATAAATAAATCCACTGAATTGCGATTGATCCAATTTTTTAAAACAAACTCAAACCAAATGACCCATAAAATTGGATGTCTTGCAGGTGGAGAAAGCACTTTAATAGATACATTTTCTGGAAAATCAAATCGTGAAAAATCAATTTTTCGATCAAAAAGAAAGGTAAATTGACTATTGGGATTAGTTCTAGAAATCCTTAAAAGCGTTTCATAAGTGAAGCGCCCGATACCGTCCATTTTATCAGGAATAAGCAACCTTGTATTGACGGCAAAATGCATTTAATAAGATTTAGGGTTTGTTCACCAAAAAATTAATTCCAAAGAAAAAATACTCTTTTAGAAAATTGTTCTTTTTCCAAAGTGCTTGCTCCTTTTTCACTCTTGCTTCAGCTTTTTCATTGGGAAACGCAAAAGGTAAATAATAACGAATATACTGAACTGAAGCTTGATCTATCTCAAGCCCATGCTTTTTAAAAGAACAATCCCATTGTTTCAAACTTTTAATATTTTCATTTCCCAACAGAATGTTTTTCTTCAAATGCTCATCGTATATCTCAATAATACGCTTATTTCCTCTTTGTAAAAACAACTTAGTATTTTGAATGACATTGTTTCCATTCTCTTCAACAATTAATAGTTTCCCTCCTTTTTTGAGCACATCTTTTAAAATTTTAATTGCATCATCTAGTGGTTCGAGGTGATGCATGGTGTCTTGAATAATGATCAAATCATAAATTTCAGCTTCAAACTGATGATCAAAAATATTTTCATAAGAGTAGGTGAATTTACTCACATCGCCAAACTGACTCCAGTATTCCAACCTTATGGGGATTTCCTTAATGTAATGCTCAAGTGTTGTTCCGTGAGAAGCATAGCCATTAATTGATAAAAAAAGTGCAGTAGTTCCAAAACCACAGCCGCAATCCCAAATTTTTAAATACGGATCAGTGATGTGGTCGGCAATGTATTGCAGTCTTTGACAGAAATAGGCTTTTCGGAATTCAAATTTTGCAGGATTTTCTAAGTACTTATAATAATACCTTAAAGCCTCATTTTCTTTTAATTCTTCAACAAAATGCCCGAAGAATTCCTCAACTGTCATGCTCATAATTTTCAATAAGGGTGCAAATATAAGTTCCTCCTTTAAAACCATAGCTAAGAATTGCTTTACTTTGATTCAAAATTTTCTAGAACCTACATGCGACGAAAGTTCGTTAACAATCTCTTCTTTATTATCCTGATCAATTTATTGGTAAAACCCTTTTGGATTCTAGGAATAGATGTAGGAGTTCAAAATCGTGTGGGTGCTGAAGAATACGGTTTTTACTACGCTCTTTTTGGCTTTTCAGTGTTGCTAAACATTGTTTTAGATTTCGGAATTACCAATTATAACAATCGAAACATCGCTCAACACGAGCAAATGCTTCAACGCTACTTTTCAGGAATTTTTAATGTAAAGTTCATTTTAGGCTTCATTTACATGACTGCCACACTGCTGCTAAGCTTAATTTTTGGCTACAGCGGAAAAGCGATTTACTTCCTTTTTATCTTGGGAATCAATCAATTTCTAGCTTCCATGATTTTATATCTGCGGTCAAACATCAGTGGGTTGCATTATTTTAAATTAGATGGACTTCTTTCAGTAATGGATCGTTTGCTCATGATTATTATTTGCAGCATTTTACTTTGGGGTAATTTATTCGATGGTCATTTTGAAATTGAATGGTTTGTGTATGCTCAGTTTTGGGCTTATTTCATCACAGCTTTGTTCGCTTTTCTAATGGTTTTTAAAGAAGCAAAGCACTTTAAATTTAAAATAGACCTTCCACTCTTTCTAATTATTTTAAAACAAAGCATGCCTTTTGCCTTATTGGTTTTGTTGATGGCATTCTATTATCGATTAGATTCTGTGATGATTGATTTATTGCATCCCAATGGGAAGTTAGAAGTTGGTATTTATGCCCAAGCTTACAGAATTTTAGAAGGGTTTAACATGTTTGGATTTCTCTTTGCAGGACTGCTATTGCCAATATTTTCTAGAATGATTCAAAACAAAGAATCGGTTTCAAAACTAGTAAACACAGCTTTTAACCTGATTTTTATTCCCGCCATAGCAGTTGTGACAATTGCTGTATTGTATCCACAGAAAATAATGGATTTTCTGTATTTAGAACATGTGAACGCTTCAGCCGAAGTATTTAAAATTCTGATGCTATCTTTCATGGCCATTGCGCTTACTTATATTTACGGAACACTTCTCACAGCAAATGGCAGTTTAAAACAACTTAATTTTATCTCTTTATTAGGATTAGTTGTCAACTTAGCTCTCAATTTTTGGCTCATTCCAAAACAAGGAGCTTATGGTGCAGCAATTGCGACCTTAGTAACTCAGTTTTTTGTAGTATTGGCTCAAATCATCATGACTAAAAAGTTATTTAAATTGAGCTATTCTTTTGCATTTATCATGAAACACGGACTGCTTTTAGTTATTGGAGCTTCTTTGGCTTATACAAGTGTTGATTGGTTTAACAACTTCTTTCTTCACTCCATTTTTATTGGTGGGATTTTTGGGATTTTTTCCTTGATTTTAGGATTGGTTCGAAAAGAAGAGTTGATGTCTTTGCTAAGAAATAACTAATAATACCATTTGTGATTTCAGATTGTCGCATAATAACGAAAGCATATTCGTAATTGTCATTTTTTTTTACTAAACATTTATTACATCGGCATTAATCTTTAGGAATTATAGTGCGAAATTAAAATGGCAAAACCACATAGAAAAATAGATTTACAGCTCACTTTTTAACTGAAAAGAGTATTACATAGAAATAAAAATTTAAACATAGTGATAGCTATGTAAAGCAAAGCTTCTATGTTTTTTAGTCTTATCCCTAAGGAAATTTTATTAATAGCATTTGTATATTACTTTGATATTAAAGGATAATCTTAGCTACTCAAATTAAACCATTAAAAAATTAGATGGTACAAAAAACTATGTTACTATGTGGTTAATAATAATGCTGAATAGTATTTAGGTTAATTAATCTCCTCAAAAAAAATTAGGTTAACTTTCAAATTATCAAGCTTGAGCAAGTGAATGATTAACTGTAATAGATCCTCATCAGAATATATTTGTTAATCGGAATTAGTAGTTATTAAATTCTTGATTTTCTAATGAAACTAGTTCATTTCTATTTCCAATTCAAGGGCTTGAAAAAGTTCTATAACTGCTGCTAAATTTTGCTCGCTGACAGCAACAGTAAATTTAACTGCTGTCGTTCCATGTTCTGATTGAGCCTCTAATCGGTTTTTATCTATAATGGAAAGAACAGCACCCAGATTTTGATAAGCCACTTCAAATGAAAAGCTTTTCAATACTTCTTTTTCTTGAAAGGTGGCTTCCTCCAAAACGGCTTTTGCGGCATTTTTGTAGGCACTAATCAAACCGCCAACACCCAACTTAGTACCTCCAAAATAGCGGACTACAACAATTAAAACATTTGTCAAGCTAAAGGATTTAATCTGTCCTAAAATTGGTGCACCCGCAGAATTAGAAGGTTCTCCATCATCATTCACTAAATGATACTCTTCATCGCCTTGACCTAAACTAAAAGCAGTGCAAAAATGATTGGCTTTTGGGTGTTTCAATTTTAATTTATCAATAAGTTCCTTGACTTCCTCTTTTGCTGAAATTGGATAAGCAAAAGCATGAAACTTGCTCGCTTTCTCAACAAAAAAAGCTGTTGCAGGTGACTTTAATGTTTTAAAAGAGCTCATAAAAACCAACTAATTATTGCATGTTCATAAAATCAAGTGTTTGAACTATAATATTAGAGATTGAGGTGTACAAAATTTTAAACCGCAGTATATTAGCATATTCAAAGATTTAAAATTTTTGCAATAACGAAGATATCGGACATTACACATAAACACTAATTAAAAGAATGGCAATTAAAGAAAGTACTATTCCAATTCGATTTAATTTTGAGAAGCGTTCTTTAAAAAGTATAGCAGAGCCAATGCTTGCACTTAAAACTACTCCCATGTTATTGATTGGAAAAACCACCGAACTTTGAAGTGAAGATTGATTGAAAGTTTGAATTAAAAAATAAATTGATCCAAAGTTAATTACTCCTAAAACAATCCCACCAATCACCGTTCGAAGGTTTAATTTACGTTTGCTTCGATCAACAAGCATAACTAAAAGTCCCAAGATAAGCGCTGTTGCAAAAATGAAAAGAGTAAATATTTTCGCATTCGTTTCGTCTTTCGCTAAATGAACTTCTTGATTGTATTTTAAAAAAGTATCGATAAAGCCAGAGCCTAGAAATAAAATTACAGGCATGATTAAAATCTTGTAATCCGTTTTTGCTTTCCCGACTTTCGGTTTCACAATCGATAAATAGACGCCTATCAAAGCGAGTAAAATTCCTGAAAATTTTAAGGCAGACATGCTATCGTTGTAATAAACAACCGCAAAAATTACCGGAATAACCAATGCCATTTTATTGGCAATAGAAGCAACTGAAGCGCCTAATTTCTGAGAAGTTATTGCCATCACATAAAACAAACTAATGAAGAAAAAACCTAGAATCACACTATTTAGTATCCAATTTAATTTCAATAGTTCAGAGATAGATGGAAAGTCATCAATAGCCAAAAACCCTGTTAAGGCTGCAATAAAATAATTGACGACTATGGCTCCAAAAGTGGCTACTTTAAACTTCTGAAAACCTTTAAATATCAAGAAAATGGAAGCAGAACAAAAAATGCTGAGTAAAAGGTAAATCATGTGCCGAGATTTCTATAAATGAATAATTGATCTTGCTCCAGATTTCCATGATACTGCAAGTCACCTGTTAAAATTGGTGCTTCAATACCCTCCTCAAATTCCTGATTTCCGACAAAGATTCTTGCTTCATCCCAAACATTTGCTGCAATAAATTGATTTAAAACCCCTGCTCCACCCTCGATAATCAAGGAAAGAATGTTTTCTTGAACACAATAATCCACCACAGATTGAACCATCGCTTTTCCCAAAGATTTTTTCACCCAATGCAATTGCTCAGCTGTTTCAGATCGTTTTTCATTAAAAATTACTGTTTTTGTACTTTGATCAAAGAGTTTCAACTCTTTTGGTAATTCCAAGTTCAGGTCAATCACCATTCTGATTGGATTTTTACCGTCCACTTCCCTGCAAGTCAAGACTGGATTATCAATTAAGGCTGTGTTCTTTCCAACTAAAATTGCTTGTTCTTCGGCTCTCCATAAATGCACCAATTGTTTGCTTAAAGCACCAGTAATCCAATTTCCCAGATGAGCTTCACCTGCTTTTCTAGCCAAAAATCCATCCTTGGATTTTGCAAACTTCAAGATAACATATGGACGTTTTTTTTGGTGGAATGTAAAAAATCGTCTATTCAGTTCCTTGCCTTCTGCTTCTAATACTTGAGTAATTACTTCAACTCCGTTTTCTTTCATAAAAGCAATTCCTTTTCCATTCACTTTGGCGAAAGGATCGGTGGTTGCTATCACTACTTTGGGAATTTTATTTTCAACAATTAAATTACTGCAAGGAGGAGTTTTTCCAAAATGAGCACAAGGCTCTAAAGTGACATAAAGCGTTGAATTTTTCAGCAATTCTCTATTCTGAACAGCATTGATTGCATTCACCTCAGCATGCGCTTCTCCAAATTGAGCATGGTAACCTTCGCCGATTATTTCCTCCTCATGAACGATTACTGCTCCAACACTTGGATTTGGAGCAGTGTAATATTTTCCCAAATTAGCCAATTCAATGGCTCTGCTCATGTACTTTTCATGGGAGTTTTGCATGTTTCCAAAATTAGATAAAATACTAACTTCGGACATTGATTTAAAGGAAACAGAAATATGCGTTTAGCTGATTTAAAGGAGAAATTACTAACTGAATTGAAAAGCGTTCTCGAGGAACGAGAAGCCAAAAATCATTTAGCTATTCTTTTGGAAAAGGTATTGAAAATGAATCGGGCGCAAGTAGTTTTAGAAAAAGATAAAATCATTGAAGAAGCAAAAGTCAATGGATTGAATCAGTTGGTTGCAGAACTAAAAAAACACAAACCAATTGATTATCTGTTTAATGAAACTGTTTTTTTTGGCAGAGATTTCTTTGTAGACGAGCGTGTGTTAATTCCCCGTCCTGAAACCGAAGAGCTTGTACAATGGATTTTAGAAGCTGAAAGCAATCCAAATTTGGAATTGATTGACATTGGCTCTGGCAGTGGATGCATTCCAATAAGCTTGGCATTGGAAGGAAATTATAAATTAATTGACGCTTGCGATGTTTCAGAAGAAGCCAACCAAGTTGCGCGAATTAACGCCAAAAAATTTGGTTTAAGCATGGAATTTGAAGCATTGGATATTTTAAAGCAGATTCCAAAAAGGCAATACGATGTAGTTGTCAGCAATCCACCTTATGTGAAGCAAGAGGAATTGCGCATTTTAAATAAAAATGTGGTAGAATATGAACCCCTCGTTGCTTTAGCGCCAGAAGGCGAGCCCCTGCTTTTTTACAAAAGAATGTTGGCTATTGCTCCCCAAATCTTAAAACCCGGAGGTAGATTATTTTGGGAAATTCACGAAGATTTTGGCAAAGAAATTGTTGAATTACTCCAAGAAAATAAATTCAGTGAAATTGAATTGAGGCAAGACAACTACGGCCGTGACCGTTTAGTAAAAGCTGTATTTATTTAACCACATAGGGACATAGCTTATAACATATTATGTAGTTACTACAATTTTATTCGTTAATTCTTAGCCAAAAAGAACCTCCATGCCTTTCTACATTCTTGAGATTTTCATGTTCCCAAATTGGTGCAATCAAGTTAGCTAATTCTTTATCCTCAGAGATAAAATAATTGGGCAAAATGGTTTCATATTTTTTAGGATTGGCCAATATATACATGGCAAGACCGTACTGCTCTGAATAAAAACGATCGCACATAAATTGTGGATAGTCATAAGGCAAATAAATATCGTGAATGTGAACGATTACCCCTTTTTTCAGTCGAGGTAAAATTTCCATGTAGAAAACCATGGAATCGGAATTGGGAAGAATTCGGTGAGAATTATCTACAAATAAAATGTCGTTTTCATTTAAGTCATTCAATAAATCCAAGTTGATATTTTCAAAAGGTTGACGAATTACCTTATCGGCCAACTCATCAATTTCAGCTCGAGGCATCGGATCAATCGAAGTGATTTCAGTGCTTAAATTTTGTTCTTTTTTGGCTTTAAAAGCTACTTTGGTTGAGTTTCCTGAACCAATTTCAATGTATTTTTTGGGTTGATAAGCAGCCATTAGGGTATAAATTCCGATAATGTCTAAGCCGGGCAAAAAACCATTGTTCCAAGCCGGATTGCTTGCAACTTTTTCCTTATCAGCAGTTTGGATACTCCAAATGGCTTCTTTCAAAGAAAGTGCTTTGTTTAGCAAGCTATTATAAGTAGCTCGATTGGCGTCAATTATTTTCAATAACTCAGGATGTGCAGGCTGACCATGACCGTAGCGGGGTTTTAAAACTACTTTGTACTCTAAAAAAAGGTTTTGAAATTTCGGACTTAAGAATTGATAAAGTTGCTTGATCATGGCTTTCTAAAAATAAAGCTTCAATATTACTGATGTCTTATTAAAAAATGAATGAAAGGAGAGATTTTGTGAATTGGGAGATGTTGTTTTGGGTTTAAATGCCGGAAGGGGGTACTTTTCCGCCTTTGGAGGAAACCCTTCAGAGCAGATATCTCTAACTACTAAACAGTTCTATTAAAATAAGAGACAGCCCTACAATAAACAATGCACCTACCACCCCATTTATGATTGGGTTATCACTTATGATTTCTTTTAGTGGCTTTGGCTTACCTATAAATTTTAAATAAAGCCATCTGATGCATGCACCTGGTATAATCAGTATGAATTCAAGCAGTATGATTAGAAAGGTTTCAACTATAGATTCCATCTATAAATTCCTATTAAATCCAAAAACCATTAGCGTTCAATTTCAAACAAAAATATAAAAATAAATGATTGATATTAAAAGTAGTGACAGAGCAGTTTAGTATTGCACTACTACATCTAAAGCAACTTTATTAACGGCATATAAATACTAATTTAGTATAATATAGATCTAATTAGGGAAAGCTTACATTGTGAAAGATTACTTTTTATTTTTACACTAAAAATTTTCATATTGCCTCATGACTGAGAAGAAGATATCCAAAAAGCAGCTTAACAAAAAAGGAAAAGACCTTTTTGATCGTTGGAATGAGAAAGCTAGTATTCAAGAAGGAGATCAATTTCCCGTTGTTTTAAAGAAAGTAGGAATTAGAATTGGCGGTATACTGTTGTTTATTCTCTTCAGCCCTATACTGTTTATCATATTTGTTTTTGTCGTAGCTGTTTCACTTTAATGAAGACTTTATTAAAGTTCAGTTATATATTTCCTTTATTTCTATTCATAGTTCATCAAGTAAGTCAAAAAATTCTAGGCCTTGAATTTTTATTTTTTGATTTCTATTTAGATCCCTTTTGCCTCACCGCCCTCTTCTTTCCTTTACTAAAGTTGGAAAGAAAAATTCTATTTGGTCAAGACAAACTAAATCTCCTAGAACTACTATTAATTTTCATGGTTCTGGTGATTGTATTTGAAGGCATACTCCCCTTTTACTTCAAGCAATTTGTCTCCGACTTTTGGGATGTTGTAGCCATGGCTTTAGGTACCATCTGGTTTGTGATTTTTGAAAAAAAACAGCAAGCCTAAAATAAATCAAATAAGTAGTGTGACACTAACTTCAAAGGCAGCAAGTGTAACCCTTCGGTTAAAGTAGTGAGAAATAAATCTAAACCATGCCGAAGGGTTGCAAACCCTTCGGAGCAAGTTTTAATTAACCACAACAAATTAATAAAGCACAGTAATGTACTCTATCAAAACTTTATCAAACAAACATACAAAAAACAAATCACTGACTCTAAAGCCACTGGTGTACTAAAAAAATAAAATCCAAAAGAACTAAGTAATCACTCAAGACTCTACTCTCACACTCAAAACTGTATTCGGGCTTACTTCGATATGTACTTCTCACGCTCAATTCTTACAAAAAAAAACTCCTCACCTGAATCAGATGAGGAGTAAAATTAACTTCAGTTGTCCGACTAGGGCTTACCTCGACTTCGCTCGGCATAAACTTCTCGCCCTAGCACATTTATCCAAAAAAAAATCCCCATCTTTTTAAGATGAGGATTTAATTTGAAATTTCAGTTGTCCGACTAGGGCTCGAACCTAGACTCTTCTGGACCAAAACCAGACGTGTTGCCAGTTACACCATCGGACAGTTTCATTTTGGGTTGGCAAAAGTAAATAAAATTTTCAAAAAAACATTTGTTAACTTAACAAAAGACAAGTTTCATATTTCAGATATATTAATATATTCGCACTTTAGTCTATTCCTTATTTTTGAATAAAATGAACAATTTTAGAAAACTAAATTTATCCATAGGTTGGTTTACTTGGATCATTGCATCTATTGTATATCTTCTGACTGTTGAACCAACTACAAGCTTTTGGGATTGCGGTGAGTTCATTGCCACAGCTGTCAAATTACAAGTAGGACACCCTCCTGGAGCACCCCTTTTCATGATTTTTGGTCGTTTCTTTAGCCTCTTTGCAGGCCCTGAAAACGCATCTTACATGGTAAATTTAGTTTCCGTTTTTTCTAGTTCATTCACCATTTTGTTCCTTTTTTGGACCATTACTGCTTTTGGAAAAAAATTAGCCCTTAAAACAGGAGAACTCAACCAATCAAAGCTTTTTGCAATCATGGGAAGCGGCTTAGTTGGTGCGTTGGCCTATACTTTTTCTGATTCATTTTGGTTCTCAGCCGTTGAAGGTGAGGTTTATGCGCTTTCTTCTTTATTCACCGCAGTGGTATTTTGGGCTATTCTTAAATGGGAAGGCGAAGCCGATGAAGCTCACAACTTAAAATGGCTTGTTTTAATCGCTTACTTAATGGGTTTATCAATCGGTGTTCACCTTTTGAACCTCTTGGCAATACCTGCAATTGTTTTTGTTTATTACTTTAAGAAATTCAATCCAACTCGGAAAGGAATCATCTTCGCTTCCGTATTGTCTATTGTAGTGCTCGCTTTTATCCAATACGGCATTATTCCGGGCACCATTGTTTTAGCTTCTAAATTCGAACTTTTATTCACCAATACTTTTGGTGCTCCATTTAATTTTGGATTCATTACTTACTTAATTCTTTTAGTTGGATTACTCGCTTTTGGATTGTACAAAACACACAAACAAGGCAAAATCATTCTCAATACTGCCATACTTTGTTTAGGCGCTATTCTTTTGGGTTACTCTTCTTTTGCGGTAATTGTAATTCGATCAAATGCCAATCCTCCAATGGATGAGAACAATCCTGAAAATGTTTTCACATTTTTATCCTACTTAAATCGAGAGCAATACGGAAGCAGACCATTATTTAATGGACAGTCTTTTAACTCTCCTCAAGATATTTCTAATCCCTACAATGATGGTTCTCCAACCTATTTTCAAGACAAAGAAAGTGGAAAATATATCATCACCAACGATGGTAAAAATTCAAGTCCAAATTACGATCCACGCTTTTTGAGCATATTGCCTAGAATGTGGAGTGCTGAAAGCAGACACCGTTCGCATTACATTAAATGGTCGAATTTTAAAGGAAAACCAATTCGCTACCAAGATGCTAGCGGTCAAACGAAAGTTATCAATACCCCAACTTTTGGTGAAAACATGGCCTATCTTTTCAATTATCAAGTTGGTTGGATGTATTGGCGCTATTTTATGTGGAATTTCTCTGGTCGTCAAAACGACATACAAGGGCATGGAAATGTGGTGCACGGCAACTGGATTTCCGGTATTAAATTCATTGACGAAATGCGTTTGGGCAATCAAGACAGGCTTCCTGACATGGTTACAAAAAATCCGGCAAATAATAAATACTACATGCTGCCATTTTTGCTCGGTCTTTTTGGATTGTTTTATCAATTCATGAAAGATAAAAAAGATGGTGTAATTGTACTGTTGCTCTTTTTCTTTACAGGTTTGGCAATTGTACTTTACCTGAATCAATATCCCCTACAGCCAAGAGAGCGAGATTATGCCTACGCTGCTTCCTTCTATGCTTTTGCAATTTGGATAGGCTTAGGAGTTTACGGCCTCTATGATTTGATTGGCAAAAGCAAGGGTAAACCCGCCTTAGCAGTTGGATTGACAGCTGCAATGACCTTAGCTGTTCCTGTTTTAATGGCTACTGAAAACTGGGATGACCACAGCAGAGCAAAACGTTACACAGCAAGAGATTTTGCTAAAAACTACTTGGATTCATGCGAGCCTAATGCCATTCTTTTTACCAATGGCGACAACGATACGTTCCCCTTGTGGAATGTTCAAGAAGTGGAAGAATACAGAACAGACGTGAGAGTAATTAACTTAAGTCTTTTAAATACTGATTGGTACATCAATCAAATGCGTTTAAAAGCCTATGATTCCGACCCAATTCCGCTAACCCTTCCTGAGAAAAAAATCAGACAAGGCAGCAATGATTACTTACCAGTTTATGAGAGAAAACAAATCAAAGGTCACATTGATGTGAAAGATTTAATTGACTTCATCAACAGTGATAATCCTCAAACCAAAGTATCGATGAACGATGGTTCAAAAATCGATTATATTCCAACAAAAAAGCTAAAAATTTCAGTCGACAAAGAAAAAGTGCTTAAAAATGGAACGGTTCCTCAGGACATGGCCAATAAAATTGTGGATGAAATTATTTGGGAAATCAACAAAGGCTATGTACTTAAAAATGATTTAACCATTCTAGATATTTTAGCTACAAATAATTGGGAACGACCAATTTATTTCGCCAGTACAACTGGCTTAGATAGCTACATTGGCTTAGAAGATTATTTCAGAGCAGAAGGAATGGCTTATCGTTTGGTGCCAATTAAGAGAGAAAACAAAAACGATCAAAACCCCGGATTTGTCGATACAGATATTTTGTATGATAACATGATGAATAAATTCCAATGGGGAGGAATGGACACGAGTAATATTTACATGGATGAAACCAATAGAAGAATGACCATGTCTTTCCGTTTAACATTCTCAAGATTGGCAGAAAAACTAATCGAAGAAAATGAAACCGAAAAAGCAAAAAAAGTTATTGATAAAGCTTTTGAAGTAATGCCTGAAATGAATGTACCTTATGATTTATTTGTAATGTATTTGGCAGAAAACTATTATGCCATTGGTGAAATGGAAAAAGGCAACGAAGTTGTTAGAAAATTAGCAGATCTTTACGAAGGAGATTTACTTTATTACAACAGTTTGGAACCAAAATATGCAGCTTCTGTTAGAAATGATCGACAACAAGCAATTGCAATTTTGAACCGTTTGGTAGTAATGTCAACTCAGTTATATCCACAAAAAGATTTTGGTAAAGAAATGAGTGATCGTTTAAGTCCATATTTTGGAGCTAGTAACCAACAAAATCGTTAGCTTTATGCTGTAAATTAAATAAACCAAAAAATGAAATACTACACCCTCTTTTTTTCTGTATTTCTTTTCTTTAACTTACTATTTACGAATAAATCTGGTGCTTCTGAAAAAGACAGCATTGTGTTAACAGGTTTGGTTTTTAACAACAAAGACCGTGTTAAAAATGTAGTGATTAATATCTACAATAAAAACAAATTGTGGAAAACAGTTTATGTAAAATCATCCAACCGATTTAAGACAAATTTGCCATTAAACGAGACAATGACTATAGAGATAACCGCAGAGAAATTTTATCCAAAACGTTTTATTTTTGATACTTCTGTCCCTAATGACTTAAAATCAGTCCCTAACTACGACTTTGATATCGATATTTTTAGTGAAAAAGAATTGGAAGGTGTGAATACTTCCTTCCTTGATTTTCCAGTTGGAATCGTTACTTATGACCCCAAGAAAAAAGAATTTGAGCGAGATATAAAGTACACCAAAAAAATGAAAAAAGCCTACCTAAAACTTTGGGAAGAAGCTCAGACTAATGATCGAGCAAGTTTTGAATAAAAAGCAAATAAACTATTGCTTTTTTCTACTTAAAAAATTAAAACAATAGATAATTAACTAACTTTATGGCAATTATATTAAAGCCAATCTTTAAAAATAAGGCCTTGAAATTCAAATTTATAAAATTACATTTTCTACTAATTTTTATCTTAAGCGCCTTAAGCGCTACCTCACAAATCTCATATTTTCCCCCACAAGATGGCAGTTCTTGGGCAAAATCTCCTCCATCATCACATAATTTTTGCCAAGATAGAATTCATGAGCTCTTTGATTACTTAGATCAAACGAATACAAAAGCTTTCATTTTACTGATTGATGGAAAGATTGTAATTGAAAAATACTTTAATACATTTACCAAAGAGAGCAGTACTTCTTGGGGAACTTCTTCTGAAACTTTAGCAGCATTTCTAGTCGGGATTGCAGCATCTGAAAATTTACTTTCGACTGAAGACCTTAGCATAAAATATTTAGGTAATAATTGGTCATCAGGATTAGCCGAATTTGAAAAGGAAGTGAAATTAAAGCACCATATTTCAATGACTAGTGGCTTGCAAAGAAACTCTCCTTTCTTAAGTTGCATCACCCCAGAATGTTTAAAATTAACCAAACAACCTGGAACCGTATGGGAATATAACGAAGCGAATTTTCCGATTATTCTGAAAGTAATTGAAAAAGCTAGCAATCAAACGGTGAACAAATATTTATTCGAAAAACTTAGAGCTACTGTTGGGATTTCTGGCTCCTTTGACAAAAAAAATAACAATGGCTATTTTGTTAGCAATGCCAGATCAATGGCGCGTTTTGGCTTATTATTACTGAATGAAGGAGTTTGGGATAGTCTTGCAATTCTTGGGAATTCAGACTTTTTTAAACAAATGACTTCCCCGTCACAATCACTTAATCCATCATATGGCTACCTGACTTGGATCAATGGACAAAACAGTTTTGTAAATCCCAAGAATTCGACAATTGAAAAAAGTTCAATTAGTAAAGTCGCACCTAAAGATTTATTTACCTCAATTGGAGTAGATGATCAGCTTATAAATGTTGTTCCTTCTCAAAAAATGGTTTGGATTCGTCTAGGTGAAGCATCAAAAGCTAAAAAAAATCAAATAGACTTGGACTACAACGATGAAGTTTGGGAAAAAATTAAATATTTAAAATGCAAAAGCAAAGAAGCTAATGCCAGCAAAAAAGGCACTTCTCCAAGTGATTTTTTAAAGCTTACCTCTAAAGTTCCAATTAAAAGAATCATGGTTTCCGATAGTAATGGAAAGATACATTACGCTGCTGAAATCAATAGCAATGAATTAAATATTGCCCTAAGTAATTTTAGCAAAGGCTCTTATTTTGCAAAAATTCTATTTGTAAATGATATCGTTAGCACCAAACGATTTACTGTAAATTAGATTTGGCTATCATTCGAAAAATCAGAAAAGAAGACAATCAAGCTTTATCGAAAATCATCAAATCAGTTTTTGTGGAATTCGATGCGCCAAGAGAAGGAACGGTATTTTCAGATTCAACTACCGATTCGCTATTTGAGCTTTTTCAAACTATGAAGTCTGTCTGCTTTGTTGCCGAAGAAAATAATAAAGTTTTGGGATCTTGTGGTATATTTCCAACTCCAGGTTTACCTGAAAACTATGCAGAACTTGTCAAGTTTTACCTCAAACCAGAAGCAAGAGGCAAAGGAATTGGAAAACAACTTTTTCAAACAGCCATAGATGCTGCGAAAGATCTAAAATACACTCATCTTTACATTGAAAGTCAAGAGAGTTTCAAAGATGCACTTAGCCTCTATGAGAATTTTAATTTTGAATACATTGATCATCCATTAGGCGATTCAGGTCACCATAATTGTGGAATTTGGATGCTCAAAACCTTATAAATTTAGGAGAACGAAAATTATGAAAACTAAAAAAGTCATTCTACTCATTCTTGATGGCTGGGGATATGGAAAAAAAGATGCAAGCGATGCAATCAACCAAGCCAACACTCCTGTTTTTGACAATTTAATAAAACAGTATCCCAACGCTACCTTAAGAACAGATGGAGAGCTTGTCGGACTACCAGATGGGCAAATGGGCAACTCTGAAGTGGGGCATTTAAACATTGGAGCTGGCAGAGTGATTTATCAAGAATTAGTGAAAATAAATAAAGCGATTGAAGAGAAAAGCATTGATGAGAACCCCAATCTTATTAAGGCTTTCAATTATGCAAAAAAAGAAAATAAAAAAATCCACTTTTTAGGATTGGTTTCCAATGGTGGAATCCATTCACACACAGATCATTTAGTAGCACTTTGCAAAATTGCCGCAAAGCATGGCGTGAAAGAAAGTTTTATTCATGCATTTACTGATGGCAGGGACTCCAATCCAAAGACAGGCAAAGCACACATCGAACGGCTTCAAAAACAAATTGCTTCCACTCCAACTAAAATAGCTTCTTTAATTGGTCGATATTATGCGATGGACCGTGATTTAAGATGGGAGCGAATACAGAAAGCTTACAATCTACTTCTGAAAGGAGAAGGTAAAGAATCAAGCGATTTGATTGAAGCGATTGAAGCATCTTATCAAAACAACATCACCGATGAATTTATTGAGCCAATCGTTGCCATTGATGAAAATAACAAGCCACTTGCAAATATTGAAGCAGACGATGTTGTTATCTTTTTCAATTTTAGAACAGATCGATGTCGACAGTTAGTTCGCGCTTTAAGCCAAGAAAATTTTGACGATTTTGGAATGAAAAGGCTCCCACTCCACTTGTTAACCATGACGAATTACGATGAAACTTATAAAAACGTCAACGTGATTTTTGAAAAAGACAATTTAAAAAACACACTTGGTGAAGTAATCAGCGACAACAATCTCAAGCAGATTCGAATTGCGGAAACAGAAAAATATCCTCATGTTACTTTTTTCTTTTCCGGTGGTAGAGAAACTGTTTTTAATGGAGAAAAACGAATCATGGTACCATCACCAAAAGTAGCGACTTATGATTTGCAACCTGAAATGAGTGCCGAAGAAGTAACAAGAAAAATTCTTCAGGAAATTGAAAACGTCAGTGCTGACTTTATTTGTTTGAATTTTGCAAACCCCGATATGGTTGGGCATACCGGAGTTAAAGAAGCGATTATCAAAGCTGTAGAAAAAGTGGATCAAAGCCTAGGAGAAATTCTAGAGTTGGGTAAAGAAAAAGGCTATTCATTTGTAATCATAGCCGATCATGGAAATGCAGAATTCATTGTAAACGAAGATGGCAGTCCAAACACTGCACACACAACTAATCCAGTACCCGTAATACTAATTGATGAAGAATTTAAGTCAATTCATTCGGGAAAACTAGCAGACATTGCTCCTAGCATCTTAACTTTGATGCACTTGAAAATCCCCAAAGAAATGACTGGAAACGTACTCGTAAATTAAAATAAAGCATGAAAGACCTCAACAACTACATAGAAAAAAATAAATCGAGATTTATTGATGAATTAATAACACTGCTTAAAATTCCTTCTGTTAGTGCAGATTCAGCCTATAAAAAGGATGTGTTAGCTGCTGCTGAAGCGGTGAGAAAAAGTTTAGAAGCTGCAGGTGCAGACAAGACTGAACTTTGTGAAACAATTGGATTTCCTGTAGTTTATGGAGAAAAAATCATCGATGCAAGCAAACCCACCATTTTAGTTTATGGACATTATGATGTTCAGCCTGCAGACCCAATTGAGTTATGGGACAGCCCACCTTTTGAGCCTGTAATTAAAGATGGAAAAATCTATGCGAGAGGTGCAGCAGACGACAAAGGCCAAATGTACATGCATGTGAAAGCCTTTGAGTTTATGATGAAAACCGATCAATTACCTTGTAATGTTAAGTTCATTATTGAAGGCGAAGAAGAAGTAGGATCGGTAAATTTAGAAGCATTTATTGAAGCAAATAAAGAGAAGCTAAAAGCTGATACCATCTTAATTTCAGATACTTCGATGCTTTCTTTAGAAAATCCATCCATCACAACCGGATTGAAAGGCTTAGCTTATTTAGAAGTTGAGGTAACGGGACCAAACAGAGATTTGCATTCAGGGGTTTATGGCGGTGCAGTTGGCAATCCAATAAATGTATTGTGCGAAATGATTGCTTCTCTAAAAGATGAAAATAATCGAATTACAATTCCCGGATTTTACGACAAAGTGACTGAGGCGAGTGAAGAGGAACGCAAATTAATGGCAAAAACCCCTTTTGACATCGAGGTATATAAAAACAAATTGGGAATTAAGGACGTTTCCGGAGAGAAAGGCTACAGTACCATAGAGCGCACAGGAATTCGCCCAACCTTGGATGTAAATGGAATTTGGGGCGGCTATATCGGAGAAGGAGCCAAAACAGTATTGCCTTCAAAAGCCAATGCAAAAATATCTATGCGACTTGTTCCAAATCAGAATGATAAAGAGATTTCTCAAATGTTTCAAAAACATTTTGAATCCATTGCACCAGATAGTGTAAAAGTAAAAGTTACTCCCCATCACGGAGGCAAACCCTATGTTGTTTCAATTGACACTCCTGAATATGCGGCTGCTGAAGAAGCAATCGAAAAGGCTTTTGGTAAAATGCCAATTCCTGTAAGAGCTGGAGGAAGTATTCCGATTGTAGCCTTGTTTGAAGAGGTTTTGGGATTGAAATCTATGTTGTTAGGATTTGGCTTAGATACGGATGCAATTCACTCCCCAAATGAACATTATGGAATTGAGAATTTCTTAAAGGGAATTACCAGCATTGTCTATTTTTATGAGGCTTATTCAAAACTTGGTTCAAATTAACAATTATTACCTCAACTGAAATTAAAAGCACTCGTAACAGAAGCTGTATTTATCCAATAATATTCTAATGATTGTAAAAAATATTCGCTTCTACTTCACAACATTTCTGCTCAGTATTTTTTTAAGCGCTTGCTTTTCTTACGAAGAAGTAGAAATTTTGGACATAAAAAGCATTAAACTAGTTGATTTTTCAGACAAAGAAATAATCGTCAATACGGAAGTTGAGATTTTCAATCCGAATGATTTCGATATTAAAGTTGTAAAGTCTGAATTTGATGTTTTTATGAAAGGCGACAGAATTGGGAAAGCATATATAGACAATAAACTAAAAATTAAGAAGAACTCAAGAATGGTTCATGCACTTGTTTTAAAAAGTGATCACACTAAGGAAGGACTTGCTTCTATTCCAAAATTATTAGCATTAACAATGAATTCTCCTGAGCGGATTCAATTTAAAGTGGATGGCTTTATAGTTGGAAAAGCATTTTTATTCAAGAAAAAAATTCATGTAAGTCATCAAGGATTAGTGCCTTTGAAGTTTTATTAATTCTTCTCTTCCATTTCGGAATCTTCAGAACTTTTCTTCTCTGCAGAATCAACGTCTTCTGATGATTGTTCTTGACTTAGCGCATTTTGATTAATGACAACTACTCGTGAAGGTTCTTCATCTAATTTGGCATTGTCAACATACTCTTTTTTGTAAAGTTTGACCAATAATAAAAAGAGAGAAATCATTAAAGGCCCGAAGATTAAACCAATAAAGCCAAATAACGGAATACCAATGATAACACCAAACAAAGTAATTAAAGGGTGTTCATCAGCCATTCTTTTTAAGATCAAAAGACGAATAATATTATCGCTTGCACCAACAACAACAACTCCGTAGATTAACATACCAAGCGCCTGTAACTCCAACCCTTGGGAAAGCAAAATAACTGTGACGGGAATAATTCCTATTGCAGTACCAATAAAGGGAATAACAGAACCAACCGCAGTGACCACAAACCAAAACAATGGATCGGAAACACCGAATATCAAATAACCAATAAAAGCAATAATTCCTTGAACCAATGCTACTAATGGAATTCCAATTGCATTGGCTTTTACTTTTTGTTTTGCTTCTTTGATAATTACTCCCAAATTAGCTCTGCTAATAGGCAAATAACTTTCCATAGACAGTTTTAGCTTGTTCTGGTTTGTAAGCATAAAATAAAGCAAAAAATACATGATACTAATTGCAATAAATACATCGAATGTGCTGGATGCTAGATTTTGTAAATTACTAGAAAGCCAACTAGTAATTGCATCTGTATCAATTTTTGTAGAAAAATCATAGTTAAATTTCGATTCAAAAAATTGAACTTGATTTTTAATTGCTTCGAGAAAACGTTCAGAATTTTTAATTACTTTACTAATCTTGGAAGAGAGCATATAAACTGTTCCAAATAAAGGCAAGAGAATCAAAATAAAGGAACCAACGAGCAAAAGCGTAACAGAAAGTGTTTCATTCCAGTTCCTTTGAGTCATTTTGGTCATTAACTTTTTTAGTAGAACGTACAAAGTAACCGCCCCTAAAACTCCTGATAAATATGGAACTAACTTGAGAAAAATTAAAACACCCAGAAGTAATATGAGCAATAAGATAAAAAGCTGTCGTATTACTCTTGGTGCGATTTGATTCATAATACAAATCTACAAAAGTCCTTGTCAATTTTTGTTTATCGAAATTTAATCAGCTAACAAAGTAACGGTTCCTGTGAACTCGTGATATTCACTTCTAAAGTCCATAACTCTAATCACATAGAAATAAACTCCTGAACTTGCTTTATACCCATCAACTCTTCCATCCCAATTGATATTCATGGATTTACTTTCAAAAAGCTGACTTCCAAATCGGTTATAAATTGCGATTTCATATTCATACACTCCACAAGCACGCACCCTAAAATCATCATTGATACCGTCGCCGTTGGGTGTAAATATGTTTGGAATGATAAATTCAAACTCCTCAAAAATATAAATTTCAGATGAGGAAGTATCGGAACAGCCAAACTCATTGAAGGTAATTAAATCCACATTAAAGCGACCAGTGTCTCTTAATTGGGTAGTAAAGAAATCATTGTAGGAAACAATGCTTCCTGCAATTAATATTTGAGCACTATCGTAATTAAAACTACTCCTACCATCAAATTCAAAACGTGCATTTTTCAAATTTAATTTTGTATCAGCTATAGTTAAAATAGATTGAGGGTTTGGAAAAACTCTAATTGCACTATCTATAGTTGTGAGAACAGTGTCAATGCAGTCTTGCTCGGTAATCAAAAGCAAACCGATGGAATAAAAACCTGGTTCAGAATAGGTATGACTAGGATTTATATCATTGGAAACAGTATTATCACCAAAATCCCAAAAATACTGAGCACGACTTCCTGAAAATGTAGATAAATCTCTGTAGTTGACAAAAAGTGGTGAACAACCTTCTAAAACGTCAAAATCAAATCCCGCAATCGGATTATCAAATAATGAAATAGATTCCAGAATAGTATCTGTACAATTATCTTGATTGACAATTAATTGAACGGAAAAAGGACCTGTCCCTGTAAATGAAACATTGTTAACTGTATTTTGATTGCTCAACGCAATGTTGGCTTGAATTCCGAAATCCCAATTAAAAGTTGCATAATTCTCATAAGCTCCACCAACAGAAAAGGTGATGTTATTTTCATCTACACATAATTGACCCTCAGTTTCTATACTTGGATTCAGTAATTGAAAAACTCTAAATTCGTTGGTAGATGTGTCGCTGCAAGGTAAATCAGGATTGGCAATTAATGTTATTGTATAAATTCCTGTGTCAGCATAAGTGTATGTTGGTTCAAATAATCGAGAAGTATCGTCTAAGCGGGTTGGATCACCAAAATCCCATTTATACCCTTGAATTGTGGCGTTTGGTGAAAAGGAATTGTTTCTGAATTGAACCGTTAATCCAGTACAAAACTGTTCTTGATCTTGTACTGCACTTGAAATTAATGGAACGCAATCACCTGTATTGATTTGTACATCTCTTCTGGTAGTTGACAACAACACCCCATTTCTATACTCTTCCACACAAAAGCCAACTACAAAAGTTCCAAGAATTGTTGGAATTCCACTCAATTTCCCTGTAGCAGCGTTAATTGATAATTGTGGACTAGATGGAATTGGATTAGCTGCTGTTTGAGGAGCAATAAATTGAATTTCCTGATAAGGTGGAGGAAATGCAGGCACCGGCCTTGGATTAAATTGACTGACATAATTAAGTGGTGCACATAGTGAATAAACCAATGAATCTCCATCAAAATCACTAGCTGATAAATCTAAGTCAACATCAAAACCCGCACAAATTGAAATGGGTGGAAATTGATTAAATTGTGGACTGGCGTTGCAACCAACACTATTAAATGAAGGCACTTCTATTGAAAATGTATTTCCTTGATTTCTGGGATTCGTAATGTTATCTATGATGCTATTTCTACAACAACGCTGGTAAACTAACAAGAAATTTTGATTTTTAGGAATACTGATCAACCCACTATAAAAAACTTCTTGAACGCAAACGTTAGGAGATTCGACTATACAGGGATTGTCGATTTCACTTGGAACTAACCTTATCCTATTACGTTGTAAAGTGTCGAAATTTAAGCGAAGTAATTGATTGCTTTGATTAAATATTGAAACTATAATCTCCGGGTCGGTAGCTTGAGGATTTCCGTTAATACAATCCACATACATTCTAAACTCAATTTCATAAACTACTTGTGTGGGATTGCTAGAATTGATGCAACGATAATTAAAATAGCCTCCAACTATGTGAGTAGCACTCAGATTTAATCCAAAAAAGAAAAAGAAAAATATTAACCCAGAGTAATACTTTAATTTCATGCTCCAAAAATAGTGATTCCTTGTAAATGAAAGTATTACGAAATAAAAGAAAATGGGTTTCAACTAGTAAATATTCCCGAAATTTGTTCATCATGAGAACTCTTTTAACCCTTAGCTTAATAAGCTTACTTTTTTCTTGTACCATGTCAACAAATGAAATAAATTCCGCTTCACCAAAATACACCAATGAATTAATCAATGAGACGAGTCCGTACTTATTACAACATGCTCATAATCCCGTAAATTGGCTGCCTTGGGGCGAAGCTGCGCTGAAAAAAGCGAGCGATGAAAATAAACCACTTTTAATTAGCATCGGTTATTCTGCCTGTCATTGGTGCCATGTAATGGAAAAAGAAAGCTTTGAAGATTCAGCTGTTGCTGCATTTATGAATGAAAATTTTATATGTATAAAAGTTGATCGAGAAGAACGCCCAGACATTGATCAGGTTTATATGAATGCCGTTCAAATTATGACAGGAAGAGGTGGTTGGCCACTTAATTGCATTGCTACTCCGGATGGAAGACCTTTTTATGGTGGAACTTATTTCCCCAAAAAGGAATGGATGGAAGTACTTGATAAAATTATAACCGTTTTTAAAACAGAGCCTGGAAAAGTAGAAGAATACGCTTCAAAAATTGTTGAAGGTGTTAAGTCTAGTGAACTAATTGCATCCCCGGAAAATAATACTGATTCATTCAGCTTAAAAAGTTTTGCTGAAGGTTTAAAAAAATGGCAATCTGTGTTTGATTCTGAATATGGTGGCAACCAACAAGCTCCAAAATTTCCAATACCAAACAATTACCTTTTTCTGCTAAATTATGCTCATCTAAATAATGATACCGCTATCCTAAAACATGTAAACCTCACATTGAAAAAAATGACTTTTGGTGGAATTTATGATCAAGTTGGTGGTGGTTTTGCAAGGTATTCAACCGATTTAGAGTGGAAGGTACCCCACTTTGAAAAAATGCTATACGACAATGCTCAACTTATTTCTTTGTATTCAAAAGCATTTCAAAAAACAAAAGACCCGCTGTATAAAAAAATTGTAGAAGAAAGCATTCAGTTCGTGAATGAATCTTTAAGCAATGGAAAAGGAATTTACTATTCTGCCTTAGATGCAGACACTGAAGGAGAAGAAGGCAAGTTTTATGTTTGGACAAAAGAGGAATTAAAAACCCTTTTAAAAGATGATTTCAAATTTGCTGAAAGCTATTTCAACATCAATTCTTTTGGACTTTGGGAACATGGAAATTATATATTAATCAGAAAGGAAGAGAATGCAGCTATAGCAAAATCATTAAATGTTTCAGAAAAGGAATTTGAGGCAAAGATTGGTGCTATCAAAAAAATATTGAAACAAGAAAGAGAGCAACGCACTGCTCCAGGTGTAGATGATAAATCCTTAACTTCTTGGAATGCTTTAATGATTAGCGCTTTAGTGGATGCATATTTTAGTTTAGGCAATGAAACTTATTTAAATCAAGCGATTGAAACCGCTGATTTTATCCTAAAAAATCAATCTAAAAAAGACGGCGGATTATGGCACAATTACAAAGATGGAAAATCGACCATCAACGGGTATTTAGAAGATTATTGCTTTAGCATTGAAGCATTTATTCAGCTATATGAAGCTACTTTTAATCAAAAATGGTTGGAGATTGCCAAAGATTGGAGCAATTATAGCATTAAAAATTTCTACGATCAGGAAAACAAACTTTTCTATTTTACAAGCCATGAAGATCCTGCACTTTTTAGTAGAAATAAAGAAATTTTAGACAATGTCATTCCATCTTCTAATAGCTCAATGGCGAGAGCCTTATTTCGTTTAGGGAAGTTGTTTCCTGAAGAAAAATATGACAGCATTAGCAGAGACATGCTGCTGCAAATTCAAAACCAGTTTAATGCATACTTGCCCTCCTACTCCAATTGGGCTTTGCTTTTATTAGAAAGAATCGGTCCATTTTACGAAGTGGCAATTGCTGGAAAAGCTGCTAAAAAACAAACGCTTGAACTCCAAAAAACCTACATTCCTAATAAAATTATTTTGGGAATGACTGCAAATAATGCTGATTTAGAATTGTTGGAAGAGAAATGGGTTGTTGATCAAACGACCATTTATGTTTGTGAAAACAAAGTGTGCTTATACCCTGTCACCACTTCTGAAGAAGCCATAAAACTACTCTTGGATTAATGCCTTACCTCTTTCTTATCTTTTGGCTTCAGTTATTTGGCAGCACTACAACTGAGAAGTTTTTACTTCGATTTGATTGCGAATGGTTTAGCAACGAAAGCTTTTTTGAACCAGAAGTCATCCAAAAACATCAAATCAAGGCGATTCACGTTTGGGTGAGTGAGAAAAAAGATCGAGAAATTTTTGAGAATGAACGGAGTTTTCTGCATTATGTATTTAATCCTAAGGGAAATATCTCCAAGAGTTATAAAGAAATCCAATACAGAAATAGAATGGATACCTTAACTCATGAGTATTATTATGATCGATCAGGAAATTGCATTAGAAGGGAAGAAAAACAACTTCCATTTCATTTTACCTATGATTATCTTTTTGAAAATGAGTTAAAAAAGATAGAAATTAAAATTGATCAAAATAATGGCGACACAAGTTTTGTACATTTTTTCAAGCACCGTTATCAAGATGATCAGCATTTCATTGAAGTGGCAAATGAGACTAACAAAGCTTTTAAATTAATTACCATTCAGAAAAATAGCGCTAAGCAATTGCTGATGGAGCGAACCTCATTCATGAGAAACAGCAGTTTTCATGAAAAAAAATATGTTTATACTGAGAACCGCTTAACTGAAATTATTTACCGACAGTTCTACAACCAAATGAAAGAGCAGAAAACCAATTTTGAATACAAGAATGGGGTGTTGGACTACATTTCTGTAACAGAAAATGAGCAAACCAATTATAGAATTGGGTTTATATACGGCAAAAATCAGCTAATCAAATCGATTGTAAAGAGAGAACCCGAGCGAAAAGTGACCAGTATTTATCGCTTTGAGTATTTGTTTGATGATTGAGTCTAATTTATCAAACTGATTTCTAATTCATCAGCGGTATATTTTTCTAACTTTTGTAATTCTTTGGTGATTTTCTCATTCCAATCAATCTGTGCTTTTACAACTCTAGAAAAATTTGTTTCTCGATCGTATAAATCCTGCATGGTTCTGTAATCTGAAATCCAATATTTTTCAATGATTTGCTCTAAGGTTTCCTTATAGTTCTTTTTGTTGAATTCTGTATTTAAAACATCTCGAACAATCAATCTTCTGTGCAATTCTGCAATGTCAAAATGCAATTGTTCATGGTTCAACAATAAGTTGTTTTGTTCTTCTTTAATCGACCAAGATTCGTTTTTAATAAAACATACTTCAATGTAAACTTTCATGACTCCTTCCCCATCAGTAATGTACCTGTAGGGCAACCCAATACTTGAAAGTGCAGAAACCTTTACATTTTTTTGAGAAGTAGCTTGAAAATCATCCCATGTGAGCTTAACTGTGTCATGCCAGAAAATACGGTTCTCATTGTCTGAATCTACTTGAGCAAAGGAAATATTGATAATTAAGCAGAGTATAGTTGCTAAAATAATGCGTTTCATGTTACCAAAAATAAACATTTGTTTCAAATAAGCTTCTTTGACTTTAATGCGATGAACTCTTTTAAATAAAAAGGTTCAAAATATGCGAGATCTTCAAAGGATTTTTTAAGGTATTTATCATATCCGAACTTTATTAAATTAACTGCTGAAGGTAGCACAGTTTTTAAAAACACCAAGTTTGGATGTTTTATTATTTCAACTGCTTTAGTGGCGCCATCGCCAAATATATAAAACTTACCAGCATCCAAATATTTTTCAGCAAAGCGCTCATCTAAAATTTCAGCAGCAATTACTTCTTGTTGAACTAAATCCATGCTATAAATAGCTGTGTAAACTTCCAATCTTCGCGCATCAATCATTGGGCATAAATACCCTTCACTTTTAGAAATACTTGCTGCTGCTCCGCATGCCATGCTTATGAGTGTATCGACTGCAATTAATGGAATAGAGAGTCCATAGCAAAGTCCTTTTGCAAAGGAAACACCAATTCTAAGTCCAGTATATGAACCCGGTCCCTTGCTGATTAAAACAGCAGCTAATTCAGAAAAAGCGATTTCACTCTCTTCCAATAACTCTTTTACAAAAACAGCTAGCTTTTCAGAATGGGCATAAGACCCTGCTACTTCTTTTGAGGCAATTACTTGCTCATTTTTAAAAATCGCAACTGAGCAAACTTTAGTAGCTGTTTCAATTCCAAGCAAATATGCCATGCTTACTTCTTAGGTGTAAATAACTTAGATTTATCGACTACCTTAATTGGATCGCCATCTTTTAACCGTTTAGAAACAATTGAATAAGGGCCAACAACAACTTCATCATCCAAATTTAATCCCGAAATAATTTCAATTACAGATGTATTCTGAATTCCAGTTTCAACTTTCACTTTCTTGGCGATTCCGTCTTGAACAAGAAAAACAACTTCATCAACTTCATCTTTGCTCGACAATTGTTTTTCCTTACTGGATGTACTGTCTTTTTCATTTTTGACACTTCTTGTTGTAACAGCCTGAATTGGCACACTCAATACATTAATTGCAGCCTTGGTTCGAATATCAACTGTTGCAGACATTCCGGGACGAAATGGGGAGATGTCATTATTTTCACCCCGCATCAATTTTTCATAAGAATTAGGAAGTATTCTAATTTTAATGTCAAAATTGGTAACTTGATCGGCACTAACCCCTGTTACATTTGCTGAATTTGCAATTTCAGTTACCACACCCAAAAACAATTCTCCAAAAAAAGCATCCACTTCAATTTCAGTTGTGTCACCATTATTAACTCTTACAATGTCATTCTCATTTACTTCTACAGCAACCTCCATTACAGATAAATCTGAAACTTTCATTATTTCTGTACCTGCCATTTGAGCTGTTCCAACTACTCGCTCCCCTTGCTCTTTGTTTAATTGGGTAACGGTGCCTTTAATGGGAGAATAAATTGAAGTTCTACCGAGGTTATCTTTGGCTTCATTCAATGTTGCCTCAGCACTTTTTACGTTGTATTTTGCAGCTTCCACGCTTTCTGTAGAAGCATCAACATCAGCTTTTGCCACTTCAAAATTTGCCTTGGCTTGATCAAATTCAGCTTGAGAAATTACTTTGTCCTTATGCAGCTTTTCATTTCGTTCAAATGAAGCTTTTGCATTTACAAACTGAGACTCTGATTGAGCAAGTCTTGCTTTTGCTCCCAATAAATTAGCTCTTGAAGTATTCAATGCAGCTTCAGCACGATTCATAGCGGATTCCACCAAATCGGGATTGATTTTAACTAGTAGCTGTCCAATTTCAACTCGTTGACCTTCCTTTACAGGTAATTCAATGATTTCTCCAGAAACATCAGAACTAATAATTACTTCTGTTTCAGGTTGAATTTTACCACTAGCAGCGACTGTTTCAACAATGGTTTGTTCTTTAACTTTCTCAGAATTAACTTCTACACTTTTATCACCTGACTTCCCTTTAATTACTCCAATTAGAATAATAACGAGTATTGCAAGTCCAATAATGATGAGCCATTTTTTTGATTTCATAATGTTCTAATCTAGTGTAATTGCTTTGCCTTGATAAAAATCCAACACTTTTGTACTAAAAATATAATTGTATTTCGCCTGCAACAATTCCGATTGGGCATTATTCAATCGGTTTTTTTCATTGTTAAACTCAAATGAATTAATCATCCCAACATTAAAGCGTTCTTGAGTGTAATTAAATGAAGTTTCTAAGGCATCAACAGATTTTTCAGCTGCTTGGTAGCGCTTAAGAGCAGCCAATGCATCGTTGTGAGCGCGCTCAATGTCTTGTCGTAGCTGAAGTTTTGTATTATCCATAGTCAATTCAGCACTTTGCATTTGTAGTTTTGCTTTTTGGACATTAATTCGTGAACTAAACCCATTAAAAATTGGAATCGTCATCCTGAACGAGATAGAGCGGTTAAAATTATCATCAACTTGAGCATCAAAATCTTTTAATCTTCGAATTGGTGTACTCGAAAAAGTAAAAACATCTTCATTACTCGAAGTAAAAAACTGAGTAGGTGATAAAACAGGATCTGTAAATCCAATAACCTCCCGATTATTCCCAGAATATCCTGTTCCCAATGAACCGCTAAAACTAATTGTTGGTGTGTATCCGGATTGTGCAATATCTTTATTCTTCTTAGCACTGTAAAGATTGTACTCCGCACTTTTTATTTCGGGCATAATATCAACTGCAGTTGCATAAAGCGCAGCAGGACTAATTAATTCTGAAACACTTCTGAAATTATCTAAATTGGGACTTTCAACTTCAAAGTTTTCTGTATCTTCTAGTTGAAGCAATTGAACAAGATTTAAGGTAGCTAATTTCAAATCATTATCGGCATTTATTCTTTGTAGTTCTTCAGTTGCTTTTTGAGCTTCAATGTCTTTTAAGGCACCCTCAGGAAGACTTCCTGCACTTACTTGCTTAGAAATACGATCTATTTGAATTTGTGTAACAGCTAGTTGATTGGCAGCATTTTTTAAAACCTCTTTATTGAAAAGTATTCTCAAATAGGCATTGGCAACATTCAAACTGATGTCATTTTTCATCTTCTCCAAATCATATTGGGCAGCTTGGAGTTGGGACTTATTTCGTTGTATGGTATTGATATTTCTAAATCCATTGAAAATGGTAAAATTTGTTGATAATGAAAAAGAGTTATTCCTTACCCGAGTTGTTGCAAATTCGTTGGTAAAAGGATCGATGGATTGTCCGAAATTATAACCATGACTAGCAAACCCATTTAAATCAGGTAAAACATTGTACTTAGAAGCCGCTAAATCTCTTTCAGAAATCTCTTGGTTTATTTCACTTTGTTTTACTTGAATATTGTTCTCTAAAGCATAAGCTATGCAATCTTGTAGGCTCCACACTTTTTCTTGAGCAGACAGAGTTGTAGAAAAAAGAAAAAAACCGAATAAAAAAAGAGTTTGTCTCGCAAAAAATTGGCTGATAAATTTCATTTCAAAAATAAATTAGAAGCTAAAAGTAATTTTTCTTAAATAGAATTAAATCTACTTTTGATAATCGGCGCTGCTACAATTTAGGCGGTAATTTTTTATAAAATTCTATAAATACCTTCTCTCTACTAGTGCCACTAATGCCTTAAAAAGCTCATTATCATCCTCCCATCCAAAACTTTTTTGAAGTTCATTTTTACAATATGAAGAAGCCGCTTCAAGGTTTTCGCATTCATTTAAGATTCGAATGGCCTCTTTAAAATCTTCCATACTGCCACCAAAAAGTTCATTCGCATATAAATAACGCTCATTTAATCCAATTGCAGTGAGTAAATCGGCAATTGGCTGTTTTCGCAATTGTCCACTTAAACTTGGATCTTTCTCAGAATGAAACAGTTCATTTAAGTCTTGTTTGCTTTTGATATTCTCATTTTCAGAAGCCTTACTTTCAGTTTGTTCTTTTTCAATTGCATCGATATCTTCTTCTGAAATTTTAGGTTCTGATTTTACTTCAACTTTAGGAACTTCTTTTTTTTCTTCAACTGCTGGAGTTGGTTCTTCTGGTTCAACTTTATTGACTACTTCAGGCTCATTAACTATTTCTTCAACTTTTTTCTCATCTTTAGTTGTCTGAATCTCTTCTGCTTTTTCTTCTTGTAGCTTCTCGCCTTCCCATTCTTTCAATAGCTGAAATCCAATAACTTTTCCTTGAAGCTGAGCGATTGTTGCTAAAATACCTTCTAAATCTTCATCGCTCGAATCAGTATGTTTCTCTAATTGTTCGATTTGTCGATTCAATTGTCGAGCTTTATTCACTAATTCATTTTTCAATCTAGTTGATTTCATTTCCATGGTATATGCGTGATTAACTTTAACTTTGTATGTGTAAAATTATAAATAAGACCTGCTTAAATGTTCCTCGAAAGTACAATAAATTCTAAAAATCGCAAAGGCTGGATTGAAGTCATTTGCGGTTCCATGTTTTCGGGAAAAACTGAAGAATTGATCCGTCGATTGAAGCGTGCAAAAATTGCCAAACAAAAAGTTGAAATTTTTAAAGCTGCTGTCGATATTCGGTATGATGAGGAAGCAGTTGTATCTCATGATGACAATCAAATTCATTCTACACCAGTCCCTTCTTCTTCAAATATCCCCCTTCTAATTAACGATGAACAGGTCATTGGAATTGATGAAGCGCAGTTTTTTGACATGGGTTTAGTTGAAGTTTGTAATCAATTGGCGAACCAAGGCATGCGTGTAATTGTTGCTGGGTTAGATATGGATTTTCAAGGTAAACCTTTCGGTCCAATTCCCCATCTTTTAGCAACTGCTGAATATGTTACAAAAGTTCATGCTATTTGTGTTAGGTGTGGCGACCTTGCCAATCAATCACATAGAATTGATAATAATAAAAAGCTCGTAGTACTTGGAGAAATGGAAAATTATGAGCCACTTTGTAGAAACTGTTTTTATGATACCATTTAAAACTAAGAGTTCGTCTTTTAGTGAACTAAGTTCAACGAATATAACTTCTGACTCTGTGTTAGAAATTAGTTGGACTGCCATTCAACACAACATCAACTATTTTAAAGAAAAAATCGCACCAGCAACTCAATTGATGTTAATGCTAAAAGCTGACGCATATGGTGTGGGAGTTATTCAATTAGCTCAATTAATAGAAGAAAATAAATTAGCAGATTATATTTCTGTAGCCTATCCCCAAGAGGGCATTGAACTTCGGAAAGCGGGAATAACGCTTCCAATTATGGTTTTAAATCCAAATTTGGATAGTTGGCAGTCCTTAATTAATTATTGTCTTGAGCCTGAAATTCACCACTTGATTGCCTTAAAATCTTTTAGCAGTTTTCTACTAGAACAGGGTCTGGAAGACTCAGCTTATCCAATTCACTTGAAATTTAACACAGGCATGAATCGTTTGGGAATCGATGAAAATGAAGTGCCAGAATTAGTTGCTATTTTAAAAAATCAAAAACGGTTAAAAGTCAAATCCCTCCTTTCCCACTTGAGTTGTTCTGGTGTAGGCACAGAAGATGATTTCACTAAAAAACAGATTACAACTTTCGAATCAATTTGTGCCACAATTGAAACTCAACAAAATCAGAAGGTTTTAAAACATATTCTAAATACCAATGGTATCGAACGTCATTCTAAATTTCAAATGGACATGGTTCGAATGGGAATTGGAATTTATGGCGCTTCATTTTATCAACCACTTCGCAAAAAACTGAAAGAAGCAATTTCCTTAAAAACAAAAATATGTGCTATTAGAAAAGTTGAAGTTGGAGCTTCTATTGGTTATTCCAGAGCAGGTACCGTAACAAAAGAAACATGGATTGCTACTTTATCAATAGGTTATGCAGACGGAATGAGTAGATGGATGGGTAATGGTAACTGGGAAGTAGAAATTGATGGTAAACTTTATCCTACTATTGGAAATATCTGCATGGATTTATGCATGATAGATTTAGGCGAACAAAATTTTCCAATTGAAAAAGAAGTAATTATTTTCGGAGGATTAAAAAGTATTCAAGATTTTGCAAATGCTCAATATACCATTTCATATGAAGTGATGACTAAAATTGGCAAAAGAGTAGAACGGAAAATTATTGCATAATTATTTGCTGTTATTAATGTCCCTAGTCTGTTCAAAAGAACTAACAAATCATCAATTCCAAGCATCTCATATTAAAACGATTAAGAAGTTAAGGAAGATTAAGAGCTACAACAATCTTAATTCTCTTAATGCTTAATGGTTTAAAAAAAATCAAAAAGGGCTGCATCATAATAAAATGAAAAACAGCCCTTTTATCAACCAATCATAGTCTTTATCAATCTACATTGTCGTGTAGAAAAGAATTATTTTGTTTTAAAGCAGTTTTATTATCCTCATCCTCACTTAAGGTGTAGCGAGAAACATTTGACTCTGAAGAATGAGGCGTTTCGTCTAACTTGATTTGACGTCTTTTGTACGCAGGTTCTTTTTCTAAATCATTAATTCCACCTGGACTTTTAATTTTTAAGCTCAAGGCTTTTAATTTTAAAATCCGATCATGACTCTTCCTAATTTGTGCTTCCTCGTCCAATTCTTTATCGGAAGGCAATTCACTTGAAGTGCTATTTTTTGGCGCGCTTTCCTCTTCTTGAGAAGATCCATTTGAAAGCTCATCATCTAAATTATAACGCTTTGTTTGTTTTGGTTCTTCTGAATTTTTTAGATGCTCAAAATCATCTTTAGAACGAATTGTAAACTCAAAGCTTTTTTGTTGCTCATTTGTTTTCAAAGTTGGCTCACTCGGCGATTTGTCTTTAGACTTTGAATCATCTTGATCTAAAGATTGAGTAATATTTGTTGGCACATCATCGTCTAAGCTAATTACCTTTTTCTCAGGTTTTTTTTCGGTTGAAAACCCAATTGGCTTTTTTCCACCAAAGCCTGTTGCTATAATGGTAACACAAATTTTACTTCCCAATGACTCATCTACTCCATTTCCCCAAATAATGTCAGCAGTATTACCTGCTTCATTTTGGATGTAATCTGTTATTTCATCAATCTCATCCATGGAAACCTCTTCATCTCCTGAAGTAATGTTCAATAAAATATAATTTGCTCCTGTAATGTCATTATCATTCAACAATGGTGAAGCCAATGCTTGACTCACTGCTTTCACAGCTCTTCCATCTCCTTCAGCTGCAGCAGAACCCATGATTGCTGTTCCACCATCTTTCATTACTGTTTTAACATCTTCAAAATCAACGTTAATATAACCTGCAACAGTAATAATCTCAGCAATGCCTTTTGCAGCTACAGTCAAAATATCGTCCGCTTTAGAAAAAGCCTCCGAAATCTTCAAGTTGCCGTGCATTTCCCTTAATTTATCATTGCAGATAATAAGTAATGTGTCAACATTGTCTCTCAATTGCTCCAATCCTTCATCAGCTTGCACTTTTCTTCTTCTACCTTCGAAAGTAAAAGGAATGGTAACAATCCCAACAGTTAAAATTCCCATTTCTCGTGCTGTTTCAGCAATAATTGGAGCTGCACCTGTTCCGGTTCCGCCACCCATTCCTGCAGTTATGAAAACCATTTGTGTATTTTTACCCAAGAGGTCTTTCAGCTCATCCACATTTTCAATTGCAGCATTCTTTCCAACTTCTGGGTTTGAACCAGCACCTCGACCTTCAGTAAGGGTAGAGCCCAGTTGAATTTTATTTGGCACAGGACTTAAGTCCAATGCTTGTTGATCGGTATTGCAAATCACGAAATCCACTCCTGTAATGCCTTGGCGATACATATGATTAACAGCATTACTGCCACCGCCACCTACACCGATGACTTTAATAATTGAGGATTGCTCTTTTGGTAAATCAAACTTCATAACTTTTGTTTTTTGATTTTTTAATTTTCATCGTCTTCGAAAAATTCTTTTCCTTTATTTATTATCTGCTGTAAGAAACCACTTTTAGTTTTTTCTCCTTGACGGATTTTTCCGGGTTCTTCAACATGTTTAGCTTTTTGTCCTTTTTGTCGTTCTAATTTCTCAAATCCTTTTAAAATCAGACCAACACCAGTAGCAAACATTGGGCTTGTAATTTCTTCCGCATTCCCTTTTGCCAAATATTCATTCGGATAGCCAATTCTAGCATCCATTCCAGTCACATATTCAAATAACTGACCAATGTGTTTCAATTGAGAGCCTCCACCTGTTATAACTAAGCCAGCAATCAATTTATTTTCATAGCCACTGTTCTTTATTTCATAATAAATGTGCTCTATGATTTCTTCCATTCTAGCTTGAATGATGTGCGCCAAGTTTTTTATAGAAATTTCTTTGGGCTCTCTTCCTCTTAATCCAGGAATTGAAACGATTTCATTCTCTTGACTTTCATTTGCTAAAGCTGAACCGAATTTAATTTTCAATAGTTCCGCTTGATTTTTAATGATGCTACAGCCTTCTTTGATATCTTCAGTAATCACATTTCCTCCAAAAGGGATCACAGCTGTGTGGCGAATAATCCCATCTTGGAAAATGGCAACATCTGTTGTACCACCTCCAATATCCACTAAAACAACTCCTGCCTCTTTTTCTTCTTCACTTAAAACTGCAGCAGCCGATGCTATTGGTTCTAAAATCAATTCCTCAACCTCTAGGTTTGCTTTGTGCACACATTTGTGAATGTTTTTAGCAGCAGCAACTTGTCCTGTAATGATGTGAAAATTCGCTTCCAACCGAATTCCCGACATTCCAATTGGATCTTTAATTCCCTGCTCACTGTCCACAATAAATTCTTGTGGCAAAGCATCAATAATTTCTTCACCTGGAAGGGTGACTAACTTAAACATGTCGTTTACCAGCCGGTCAATATCATCCTGACTGATTTCATCCTCCAAACTATTTCGCACCAATATTCCGCGATGTTGTAAACTTTTAATGTGCTGTCCAGCGATACCAACGTTCACCACTCGAACATCAACTCCTGCCTTATTTTCAGCTTCTTGAACGGCACTTTTTATAGACTGAACTGTTTTTTCAATATTAGCAACAACGCCTCTACTCACTCCCAAGGAGTCAGATTTTCCCATTCCGAGAATTTCAAGCTTTCCATGCTCATTTTTCCGACCAATCATTACTGCGATTTTGGTGGTTCCAATGTCAAGCCCTACTACAATGTCCGACGAAGTTTCCATTTTAATTTCTCTTTTTGCAAACCACCTGGTTCGCATATTTTAGATTGATCACACTATATTCGTTCCATCCGGTCTTACTTAAACCCTCGAAATAGAAGATTTTAAGCTTATTAAATTTCTCTTCAATTAATGAAGCATCTCCAAATACAATTCTATGATTTCCCACTCTTGGTATCAACTCTATATCGAACTCTTTATTAACATACAACTGTTCAATCTGAGCGCTCCAAAATTTATCCATGTAAATGTATTCTGCAAAAGCAAAAATATCTTGAATTATTTTGTTCGTTCTTACTGAACTAGGCTTTTCAACATCATTCATTTGATTTGCATCAATGAAAGAACCGAAAATATATCCGTTGGCAATTAACACCCTTGAAGTGAATTGATCGGAAATTGGCATTGGATTGCCCTTCACATCCAAGTAAAAACTTTCGCCTTTATAGTTAAACAGCCGAACAATCGGTTGTCTTTGTGTAACTTCTATTACTAAATCTCCATTAATTCTTTTAAAAACTTCGGCCTTTTCAATGGAGGGGTGGTTGCTAATTTTATGCTCCAAACGCTCTGATTCTATCGCTGCAATTGGACGACCTAAAACAGTATCAATTTCATGATAAACCATGGATGAAATATCTTCTTCTACCACAAAATAATTCCCTGAGCTATAATCTATTTTTATCAAGATTTGCTCACAGACCTTTGCACCTTGCTTTTTGGTGCTAAAGCCTAGACTCACAATTAAAATTGCAAAAAGCATCAACCAACCGATGTAGGAGTTCCACTTTTTCATTCTTGGCTTTCTATAAAATTTATAATTGGGTCAATCATGGTGTCGATATCTCCAGCTCCAATTGTCAATAGCACTTTTAACTCTCTATTTTTTAAAACATTAATTAATTGGTGTTTTTGGCAAACAGGAACGTTCGTTTTATTTATTTTCTTCGACAGCCACATGGCATCAATTCCTTCGATTGGTTGTTCTCTTGCAGGATAAATTTCTAATAAAATCAATTCATCAGCAAGCCCTAAAACCTTAGCAAACTCGTCCCCAAAATCTCTAGTACGACTAAATAAGTGTGGCTGAAAAATAGCTGTTATCTTTTTTCCTGGATAGAGCATTTTAACGGATTCAATCAGCGCCCTAACCTCTTCAGGGTGATGTGCATAATCATCAATATACACTACCTCATCCGTTTTTACATGAACATCAAACCGCCTTTTAACTCCTAGAAATGAAGCCATGGCAGATTTTATTTTATCTGTAGAAATATCAAACTCCAGTGCAATTCTAATCGCTGCCAAAGCATTTTCAACATTGTGTTGCCCCGGCAATCCACAAAGAATGTCTTTAATAGTGACTTTATCTGAAACGTAATTGAAAATTAGATTGCCATTTTCAACTCGTATTTGTTCGGCTTTTATTGTTGAGTCTCCACTAAGTTGATAGGTTTCCGTATTTTTTGGAAGCTGTTCCTTTAATTCATCAAAAACTGTAGGCTTGCAAACTAACAGACCATCCTTTTTAACTTGAGCAACTAACATTGCATAGGTTTTCACTAAATCTTCTCGATCTGAATAAATATCAAGGTGATCGGCATCCAATGAACTAATGACCAACTTTTCGGGATTTAATTGCAAGAATGAGCGATCGAATTCATCTGCTTCAGTAACCATCCATTCAGCATCTTTATCCAGCAAAAGATTTGTTCCAAAATCACGAGAAATGCCTCCTAAAAATGCATTGACTTTCACTCCTCCTTTATTTAATAAAAAAGCTATCATCGACGAGATTGTTGTTTTACCATGAGTTCCTGAAACAGCAATGGTTTTAAACTGCTTGCTTAAAATGCCCAAAATAGCTGCGCGTTTAACGCATTCAAACCCTTCTTTTTTAAAGTGATTTAGAATAGCATTGTCAGCTGGTATGGCAGGAGTATAAATCACTAAAGTCTCAGCAGTATCGCGGTGTGAAAATGGAATTAAATCTGCATCATCAACATAGTTTACAATAATTCCTTCTGATTGCAATCTCTTGGTTAGAACTGTAATGGTTCGATCGTAACCAACTACTTTGTGTCCAAGTTGATGAAAATAACGTGCTAGCGCACTCATCCCAATGCCTCCAATTCCTACAAAATAAAGTTGCTGCTTGATTGCTTTCATTTTCGTTGAATCAGTTTTAGTGCTTCATCAGCGATTAGTTCTGCTGCATCTCTATATCCTAATGGTTGAATATTGGAAGCAAATTTCTGTAGTTGAGCCTCGTCGTTAATCAATTTTATAACTTCTGAACCAAGCATTTCTCTCACTTCAGAATCATTTATCAAATGAGCTGCATTTAAGGTGACCAAAACTTGAGCGTTTTTTGTTTGATGGTCTTCGGCGGCACTTGGCAAGGGAATAAAAATACTTGGCTTTTTTGCCAAACATAATTCTGAAACCGCAATTGCCCCAGCTCTTGAAACTACCAAATCTGCAGCGGCATAAGCCAAGTCCATGCGCTGAATAAAAGGAGTTACTATCAGCCAAGCTTCATGTCCTTTTGCAGCTTTTACTGCACGATTATTAAATAATTTACCTGTTTGCCAAATCACTTGAATTTTCTCATTTTCCCAACTTTGTATTGCTTGCTCAACTGCTTCATTAATTGACCACGCTCCAAGGCTTCCTCCAACTATTAGTAGCGTTTTTTTATTTTCCGATAGTTCAAAAAACTCAAAAGCCCTCACCTTTTTACCTTCCAGTTTCACTACCTCTTCCCTAACAGGATTTCCTGTCAATACAATTTTATCTTTTGGAAAAAAACGATCCATTCCAGCATAAGCAACACAAATCTTATCAGCCTTTTTACCCAACATTTTATTAGTTAAACCCGCATAAGAATTTTGCTCTTGTAGCAAAGTGGGAACTTTAGCTTTTTTGGCAGCCCTAAGCAGCGGACCGCTTGCATATCCTCCAACACCAATAGCAAGGTCAGGTTTAAAGTCTTTTACAATGCGCTTTGCCTTTTGCATACTTTTCATCAACATGAATGGAAATTTTAGGTTCTTAATGGTAAAACTTCTTTGCAAACCCATAATTGGTAAACCGATGATTTCATATCCCGCTTGAGGCACTTTTTCCATTTCCATTCTGCCCTTAGCACCAACAAATAGAAACACTGCTTCTGGTCGCTTCTTTTTGATAGCGTCAGCAATAGCAATGGCAGGAAAAATATGTCCTCCTGTTCCGCCTCCACTGATGATGATTTTTATTTTACTCATGCTGTAAACTTTTATCTTCTTCACTAAACCTACTAACACTCAATATAATACCAATCGCCAAACAAGTAAACCAAATGGATGTACCTCCCATACTCACCATTGGCAAAGGCTGACCAGTAACAGGAAACAAATTAACGGCTACTGCCATGTTGATCATTGCTTGAAAAACTAAACTAAAACTCAATCCGATTGCCAATAATGCTCCGAAAGTTCGAGGTGCTTTTTTGGCAATTAAAATACTTCGATAAAATAAAATCAGGTAGAGCAAGAGGGTAAATACTCCGCCAATTGCACCATATTCCTCAATTAAAGTGGCAAAAATAAAATCGGAATAGGATTGAGGTAAAAAATTTCTTTGAGTACTTCGTCCAGGACCTTTTCCAAAAACGCCACCCGATGCAATTGCAATTTTGGACTGCTCTGCTTGGTAGTTTGCCTCCGATTTACCACTGCTAAAGTTTTCAATTCTACTTTGCCATGTTCCTACACGACTGCTGTAATTTGAATTCATAACTACCGCTATAAAAATCGCTAGACATACTATGCCAATTGAAACCAATGAAATAATGTAAGCCATGTTAATTCTTCCAATAAACATCAGTACCAAACAAGTCATAAAAAGCATTGCAGCAGTAGAAAAGTTGGCAGGCAAAATCAATCCACAGATAATTAAAACGGGTATCATGATCGGCACAAAAGCCTGATTAAAGTCTTTTATGTTATCTTGTTTTTTAGAAAGCATTCGAGCTAAAAACATGATTAAAGCCAATTTAGCTAAATCTGAGGTTTGAAAAGTTTGATTGATGATTGGAATCACCAACCAACGACTTGCATCATTGATACTTGCCCCTGTCAGCAATGTAAAAAACAAGAGTGGAACAGCTATAAAAAGAGCGATTTGAGATATTCGTGAGAAATAACGGTAATTGACTTTATGTGCTCCATACATCAGTAAGAAACCAATTAAAAGGATAATGCAATGCTTGAAGAGGTAAAACTCTGTATTGCCATCTTGGTACTTGTAGGCAAGCGTCACAATAGAACTGTAAACAACCAGCACAGAAAATATTGCGAGTAGCAAGACTACTGCCCAAATAACTCGATCCCCTTTTAAATAGTCAAAAACTTTCTGCATATTACAATGCTCTCACAGCTTTTTTAAATTGCTGTCCGCGATCTTCATAGTTTTCGAAC
>TARA_R110002096_G_scaffold309403_2_pt1 | contig 73519 bp, 67 predicted proteins | sample TARA_R110002096 | Tara Oceans TARA_R110002096 (sample SAMEA4397295) | marine metagenome | biome: Polar Biome; feature: [DCM] deep chlorophyll maximum layer (ENVO:01000326); material: water (ENVO:00002006), including particulate matter (ENVO:01000060) such as... | depth 35 m
ATGTTCGCGGTCGAGAACCAAAAAGTCCATATCCGAATTCCCCATTACCTCTACCACGGAATAGGCTGGTGTCTTTACGAATAGGCCAATAAGCTCCTCACCTGCGAGCAGTCGGCTTCGGAAAGTGGCCTTTTTTGTTTTTTCTAAAGTCATTTTTTTGTTTCACTTGTCTTATTATTTGGAACAGAGTATCAATATTTGATAAATTGTCAAAATGAAATAGGGACGAATTTTGGATATTTAATGAATAAACTCAGCATAAATATCGGTAATATTGAGCTAAAAAACCCGCTCATATGCGGCTCAGGCGAGCATTTTATTGAACTTGACGGCATTGAAAAAGCATTCAACGCAGGTGCGGGTGCGGTCGTGATTAAATCCACCAATGAAAGCGACGCTGCTAAGACCCAGCTCGATAAAACCGACTATGTGATGGTGGATAGCGATTTCAAACCCCTACCGTGGCACCAATCCCCACCACGCGACGCCAGCCTGTTTAATCGTTCCGGACTTCATCCAAAACCGTTTAACGAATGGCTCGATCTGGCGGTTAAAGCAGACCGAAGAGCAAAAGAATATGACGCCTATGCCGTCGCAAGTCTGATCCCAGCCAGTATCGAAAAGCTTCTTGACTATGCGAAACAGATCGAAGCGGCTGGCATCCGCGCGCTGGAAGTGAATGTCGGCGCGCCTCACGGCGACGAAGCGGCGCAAGGCGCAATACTGCTCGAACGTGAGGCATCTCATATCCGAGAGATTACCGCTAAACTTAGAGATGCTGTTAACATACCGCTTTGGATAAAATTAACTGGCCAATCAACCGAAATACCCGCCATGGTCATGGCAGCAAAAGAAGCAGGTGCCGACGCCGTTACCTTAATGGGGCGCTATATGGGCTTTATCCCTGATATCGAGACCGGGGAACCGATGCTTGGCACCCACGCCGCTTACGGTGGACCGTGGGCTTTACCGCTTACCGCTCATCAGTTGGTGAAATCGCGGGAGAAAATTGGCAAAGATTATCCACTCATGGCAACCAACGGTGCCCGCGATGGTCACGATATAATCCGCTTCATGATGGCGGGGGCCAGCGCGGTGCAGATGACCAGTGCGATATTCACTGGTGGCTATGAAATAATCGATAAATCACTAGAACAATTAGAAGAGTATCTTGAAAAGAAGAATATGAACGTGGAGGGGCTTATCGGTCTTGCCGCTGACCGCGTTAAAACATATGCTGAGCAAGAAAACAAAAAAGACTATTGGCGCGAATTTACGCCAAAATAAGCTTAAGGAAATAAAATGCAAATACCAAAAGTTGACTGGTCAAAGATGGAGTGGAAAAAGATTCGTGACGGCGTTTATCAAAAGGCCTTCAAGGGCGACGGCGCAACCCTCGCCATGCATAAGTTAGAGCCACAACATGAACCGCGCCCCCATAAACATGTCTACGAACAAATTGTTTACATCATGGCTGGCGAAGTGGATTTCCATGTTGGTGAGGATGTGCACCGCCTTGGACCTGGTGGACTTTTGGTGGTGCCGCCAAACGTGATGCACCACGCCGAAGTTGTTGGTGATGAAGATGTCCTAAACCTTGATGTATTTACCCCGGCCAGAACCGATTTTTTTGAGTAATTATAATGACGAAAATTAAACCAAACGATTATGTGAAAGCATCACCGCCGCAGCCGCAGCCACCGGCGAATACGCCGAAGCCCGCATTTAAGATTAATCTAGCGCTGAATGAAAGCCCCTATCCACCAAGCCCGAAAGCGGTAGACGCTTATCATCAAACCGTTGCTGTGCTTAACAGATATCCAAATTACACCTCCGCAGACCTTCGACTTGTACTTGGCGATAAATATGATCTTGATGACACGCGCATTATGTGCGCAGCTGGTTCAGAGCAAATATTAAGTTATATTGCCCGTGCCTATATCGCAGAAGGCGACGAGGTTATTCACCCACGCTATGGTTTTATGGTTTACCGCTTTAACATTGCCATGCAGGGCGCGACCGCCGTCGCCATTGATCATGATGATGATTATGTGATTGTCATCGATAACATTTTAAACGCGGTCACGGATAAAACCCGCCTCGTCTTTCTTGATAATCCTGGAAACCCCACAGGTACTTATGTGCCCTACTCGGAAATCGTCCGACTTCGTGAACAGCTTCCGGATCATATCATGCTCGTGCTTGATGCCGCTTATGCGGAATTCGCCACCGAAGATGATTATGACGCCGGATTTGATTTGGTCGATGAACATGAAAATGTCATTGTCACACGAACATTATCAAAGCTTTACGGCCTCAGCAGTCTGCGGGTTGGCTGGGCTTATAGCACCAAAGATATTATCAACACCCTGCTGCATTTAAAAGGTGGCTTTAATGTTTCAAGACCCGCGCAAACCGTCGGAACCGCTGCCGTTCTTGATCAGGATTATGCCGATCTGTGCCGTGATAAATGCCGCGCTGGCATTGATTATCTAACCACCGAACTTCGGGCCATAGGTCTGGATGTCACATCAAGCGTGTGTAACTTTGTCATGCTTCATTTCCCGCAAGGCCGTGATCAGATGAAAAATTGCGACGAATATTTAAAAGACCACAGCATCATGGTCGGCCCCCTCGGCGCTTACGGCCTTAACAGCACTCTGCGCATCACCGTCGGCACCGACGAAGAAAATCGAGCCTTCATTGCCGTTATGAAAGATTTCATGGGAAAATAATATGTGAGCGGGACCATCGCCCGCGAAGAAATATTTGCCCCTTTTCTTGCAACGATCAGCTTTAAAAACATCGAGTAATCCTTTGAAATCGCTTACGATAGTCCCAACGACCTTACTGCAGATATCTGGACCAGCGACATCAACATTACTCACACAGCCGCTCGCGCACCAGATCAAACAGAGCATCAAACAACGGCCTTTTGCCCCATCAGTTCAATATCATAGAGCCATTTGTTTAGCTTTTCTGAGGTTGCCAGCTTAATCGAACCCAATTGCAATATTTTTTTCACTTTTATACCGCAAAAGCCGAGCACCTGATTTTTAAGCACCTTTCGTCCAGTCTTGCCGTAAATCAACGTATCAATAATCGGCGGCGTATCGGACGTTATGATGGCATCGGCTGTTTTACCCACAAGCAGCTTATCCCATTTTACACCTTTATTATGATATTTGTATGCAAAGCCCGCTGTCAGCGCACGGTCAAAGACCATTTTTGCCATTGCCGGCATAGCGCCCCACCAACAAGGATGAACAATAAACAAATGATCAGCCCAGCTGACATTATCCTGCCATTGCTGCAAATCCGCTTCCAGTTCCGGCATATCATCATTGTAGCCCGTAAAACCATTCATATCGAATGACATTTCACTAAGGTTCATGCGTCTGACTTCTGCGCCTTCGAGTTTTGCACCCGACTGATACGCGTTCGCGATTGCTTCGCATAGTGAGCCGGACTTTGGGTGAGCCACCCAAATAAATATTTTTTTCGTCATCTTAAATTCCATTCCAAATAAATTGACTTACTTGACATCGTGTCAAGTTGACAAACGCATATCTAAATGTTACTTTACACCATGTCAAGCAAAAATATTGAAACCAGAGATCGCATCCTTATTGCGACATTGAAATCGTTGGAGGCAAACGCAGCACCAACTGTTCGCATGAGTGATATCGCCAAGGCCGCTAAGATCAGCCGGCAAGCGGTCTATTTGCATTTTCCAACGCGCGCAGAATTGCTCATTGCGGCGACACACTATCTTGACCACATAAAAGATGTCGACCATCGCCTCGAAAAAAGCCGTAATGCCAAAACGGGCAAACAAAGATTAAATGCTTATATTGAGGCCTGGGGCAATTATATTCCTGAAATTTACGGCGTTGCCAAGGCCCTGCTGGCCATGAAAGACACCGACGAAGCCGCCAATATTGCTTGGAGCGGTCGCATGAATGCCGTACGTGAAGGCTGCGAAGCGGCTATTATGGCGCTCAAAAAAGATGGTATGTTAGCATCTGATTACACAATTGATCAGGCGACCGATGTATTATGGACCATGCTGTCGCTGCGTAATTGGGAACAACTCACCCAACAATGTGGATGGACGCAGGCACACTATATTAAAATGATGAAGTCAAATGCCGATCGTATTTTTGTCCGAACTTGACGGATTATTTATTCATTACTGGCAGCAGAGAGCACAAGTTAAATTGATTACTGCGCGCCATAAACTTCCTTACCCGCAACAAAGGTCTTCAGCACTTTAATCTTCCAAATATCTTCCGCAGGGATGTCAAAATAATTACGGTCAATAATAATAAAATCGGCCCAAAACCCTTGTGACAATTGACCGATTTCCGTTTCCTGATGACCAAGATACGCTGCCATTGCGGTGAACAGATCGAGCGCCTGTTCGCGGTTCAATGTTTGATCCGGCATCCAACCCCCGATGGGATTATTGTCACGATCCTGACTGGTTACCGCCGCATGGAGACCGTAAAACGGATTGACCGGTTCAACAGGAAAATCCGAGCCGCCACCTACATGAGCCCCACTTTCAAAGAGCGTACGCCAGTGATATCCACCCTCATCTATTCTGGCTTGGCCGATCCGTGTTTCAACCATGCCTTTATCGCTGGTGGCATGGGTTGGGTGGATGGACGCAGAAATACCAAGCTCTTTAAAGCGGTTGATATCTGCCGCGTCCAAAATCTGCGCATGTTCGATTCGATGGCGCATCTTGCTTCTCAGGCTGCCCGATTGCAATTTTTCGAACATATCAAGCACGACCCGGTTTGCACGGTCGCCAATGGCGTGAGCATTTACCTGAAATCCGTGGGCCATAGCACGCACCATATGATGCTCAAGTTCTTCAGCGGTAAAAAGCATATCGCCCCTATGGCCCGGCATGTCACTAAAATCTTCCATCATCGCTGCACCGCGAGAACCCATGGTGCCATCAGATAGAATTTTTACACTACGGATTTCCATCATTGCCTTTTCATCGGTAATGATGCCATCTTCAATAAACTCATCATTTGTCGGATCAAGAACATCAAGCATAGCGTAAACACGAGCTGGCATTATTCCTTTTTTCCTCAATGCTTTAAGGGCACGAACTTCATCCGATTTTACACCCGCATCATGGGCCGATGTCATGCCTAAGCTTACCATATCATTGAGCGCTGTCATGATCTCATCCTGAAGAACATTGTGGTCATTGGCAGGCATTTTGTTGATCACTAAATTCATTGCCGTATCAATTAGAACACCCGTCGGATCACCGTTTTCATCTTTTAAAATCTGCCCACCTTGTGGTGCGATCGTGTTTCGGTCAATTCCAACATTCTCGAGGGCTCTACTGTTCACCCACACCGCATGACCATCGATGCGGTTCAGGACAATGGCGATATTGGTGGTCAGTATGTCAAGGGTCGCTTTGGTCGGGAACTGCTTATTTGGCCAGTGCTCCTGGTTCCAACCTCGGCCCCACATCCAGTCGCTCGAATTTGGCCGTTTCAAAAATTCCCGCACCCGGTTCTGCGCGTCCGCTTCATCGGTGGTACCAATAAGATCAACGCTGCTCAGCGCGCGACCATGCCATGAAATATGGCCGTGAGTATCAATCAGTCCCGGAAGTACTGTCTTTCCCATACCGTCGATCATTTCATCAGCAACTATGTTAGGCTTTTCTTCGGTGTAGGTACTCACCACTTTGCCCTGCTCATATTCAAGGGCAGAAAATACCTTTAGCTTGCCGTCTTCGATGGTGTAGCCATTGATGTTATAAAGAAGCGTGTTTGCCTGTGCGGACGTCACTAAAGCAAAAAACCCTAAAACAAGCGCGGCCAGTAATCTCATATTAATCCCTTCATTTGCAATTGGTCATTATAGTATCCAAATGCAAGATCAAGGCAATAGGAGATTTAATCTTATTCTTCTGAAAATTGGTTTAAAAATCTGGCGACTTCGGCAAAATATGTGACTTCATATTTGCTTAGCAAATGATCACCTTCAGGAAAACTGATGTGCTCGCAATTGTCGCCAGCAGTTGCGCAAACCTCATTAGCCATTTCTGTCGCAGGCCAGGATTGATCCTGACCGCCAGATAGAAGCAACATGGGGACCTTTATGTTTTCAACCCTAATGCGAGCATCTCTCACGGCTGCCTCATTGGTCAATGAAGCGGCGTGACGGTTATCAATTCCAAGCTTTTTTTGCTCATCTCGCGAAATGTAAGGTACGAACGCAATGCCCTCGCCGTCTTTGCTCCAGCTAGACGGGCTTTCCATGAGTATTGAAAAGTCCTTTGGATTGCCTTGCCAGACCACTTTGCTTGGCGCCAGGGCAATAACCGCCCAATAATCCGCATCATGAGAAGCCAGTGTCAGGGCAAGTTCTGCCCCTTTGGAAAGGCCGTAAAGGATCACACCATCGCTTCGCTCAGCTAGCCATTTTTTTGGCGCATCAAAATATTCCAACGGGATCAATTCCAATGTTTCCGGCACATGATCCGAACCGCTGCGATCAAAATAACTCAGCGACAGAACATTATGGCCCATATCAGCAATTCGCTCGGCCGTATCGTTGGCCTTACCACCGCCAGAACCAGTAAGCACAATCACGCCGGGTTTATTATCACTGCCACCAGCAAAATAATCGCCGTCAAAATTGACATCAACAACGGCATCTTGCGCTTGTGCCACTGAATTTATCAAACAAGCCAGTATAATTGGTATAAATATTTTCATGAAATATGTCCTGATACATTAAGTCCAGTGAACACTATGATATTCAATTTGTGAATATAACTGGTATGCGATGAAGGTGACAGAAATTGAGACAAAGTGTCTAGATCTTATCTGTTTTCCCAGGGCGTATCATTTCAATAAGTGCGGCAAGATCGTGCTTGGCAAGCCCCTCTTTTTCAGCACGGTTCAGCATTTCATGCATCAGGGTTGGCAACTCTGTATTACACCCGCCATCAGAGAGGGTTTCAATGATCGGAACCAGCGTCTCGTTCCAGACACTTAAATAGGCCTCGGTTTTATCCAGATTATCTTCATCACATTTTTGGGCCATTTCTGTGACAAGGTCGATATCGGTTTTAAAAACTGGACCCACCACTTGCAAATATTGTTCTATAGATATGCCCGTCGCTTCGCAGATCGCCACCGCATTCATCACGCCGAATATAAGCCCGAACGAACCACTGAGCATCGCGCTGTACATGGCTGAAGCCCGCGTGGGATCATCACCCAGATAATGAAGCACGGGCGCCAAAGTTCTAAGCAGCGGTTGCGCTTGTTGATAGCCCTGTTCGTCCCCGGAAATGATAAACATGCTGTCATCTTTACCTATTGTAGCCGGATAACCTTCAATTCCGCCGTCAACATACCTCACACCAATTGCTCCAGCCCACAGTGCCGCGTTCCTCGCAAGCCGTGTTGATCCGCTTGTTAGTTGTATGAGAGTTCGCCCCTTGAGTGCTGCTTCAACCTCAGGCACTCTCAATATAGTGTCCGAAACATCGTATCCAGACACGCAGACGACGATAATGGGGCTTTCTGAGATGGCTTTTGCTACATTCTCGAAATATCTTGCCCCCTGTTCGACCAGTGGCACCACTTTTTCTGGCGTGCGGTTCCAAACCACCGTTTCAAAGCCAGCCTTTATCGCCGTTCGCGCCAATGCTGTGCCCATCAGTCCAAGGCCTATAAAAGTTACATCTGCTATAATCATTATCCCTTCCAACTTTTAATCATCAGACTATGCATCTTCTTGATTGCAAGTCAATTTTTGAACGTAGGTAAGTTCTTAAATTTTAAGAGATTGACAAAAATCGAATCTTTATATAACTTAATAGTTATGAAACAATCTGGTTATGAAAAAAGCACTGCCGATCTTGACGTTATATTCGCGGCACTCGCGGATACAACAAGGCGCGAAATTCTAAAACGTCTTTCTGACGGCGAAGCATCAGTCAATGAACTTGCCGCACCCTTTAATATGAGCCAGCCAGCCATATCCAAACATTTAAAAGTACTGGAAAAAGCTGGCCTTATTGAACGGGATATAGACAAACAGCGCCGCCCTGCCCGCCTAAATGCGGATAATATGGCCATTGCGGTTGGCTGGCTTGAAGAATTTAGACATTTCTGGGGAACACGTTTTGATCAGCTCAACGATGTTCTTGAGACGCTCAAAATGGAGAAAAAAAATGAGTAACACCCCTGAATATAAACTGGAAAGAGTATTTAACGCGCCAAGGCAACTTGTCTGGAAAGCATGGACTGACCCCGATTATCTTCATCGCTGGTATGGTCCCGGCGCGGATACAGTAATACATGAATTTGACCTCAGTCCCGAAGGGCAGTGGCTTAACGAAATGAAATATGGTGATAAGAGTTTCTATCAGAAAGTGATTTTCAAAGAAGTCTCGGAGCCAGAAAAGATAATATGGCATCATCATAGTGCGACCGATTCCGATTGGAACGACGCACCAAATCCGATGATGCCCGACTGGCCTGCTTTGTTGCTGACCACGGTGATATTTGAAGAAAAAGGCGACCAAACCAACGTGATCCTGACACAAGTGCCGATGCAGGCAACGGATACGGAATTGGCCTGTTTTGAACAAATGATGTCCAACATGGACGATGGCTGGGGAAGCGGCTACAAAATTATGGATGATATTTTGAAAGAATTAAGTTAGCGGTGAATTTGGTCTCAAGGTGCGCAGTATTTTTGACCTTTATCGGTCACGATCTGCCACCTGCCACTTTTAGCTTTTCGCCACACTGAATTGTAATAGGCATAAATACCGTTTTTTGAATTCCAGACTGGCCCAGTACTGAAGGCCAGATTGCCGGATGCCACCACCATCACGGTTTCTGGTTTCCACGCAAATGGTGCGTCCTCATCTTCGTAGTAATCTTTCCAAACGGCAACGATATTTTCTTTCCCCCTCAGTGGTTCTGAACCGCTCCAGAACACAGCATCCTCGGCGATAAAACTTTGGAACGCCTGCAGATCTCTATCTACCATTGTTTTTGCAAAGGCGCTTTCCGTATCGAATACGTCCTTTTCAAGGTCTTCTATGGACTGCGCAAAAGACGTACTTGCAAAAATACACTCAAGAGCAAATATCAAACATAATAAGGCGACTTTCTTCATATTAGATACCTCGTAATTGTGGCCTAAAATAAAGATGCCACGGTTCTGGAATATCTGCAAGATCCATGGTCACTTCAATAAGGACGGGGCCATCATGTGCAAAGCCTTCTTTCAGGGCTGATCGAAGCCCTTCGGGGTTATCGGTACGCGATGACTTGACTCCAAAGCTTTCACCAAGAGCGACAAAATCAGGATTTTGCAAATCAGACGCAATCACGCGCCCCTGGTGTGAGGTCTGCTGAATACGTTTTACGTTGCCGAATGCACTATCATTGAAAACGATACAGACCATCGGGATATTAAACTGTGCAGCTGTTGCCATTTCCTGCACATTAAATAAAAACCCACCGTCACCAGCAACAGTGACAACTTTTTTATCCGGATGTGCCACCTGAACACCAAGGCCGGTAGCATAAGAATGTCCAAGCGTTCCCTGGTAGCTCGGGTACAGATAAGTACGTGGATGATAAACTGGAAAACCATCCCGGGAAGCGTAACCAATTTGTGTTAGGTCACTGACAAAGTACCCATCTTCCGGAAGTTCTTCACGGATGACCTTCATATAAGCCACTTGCGGCACCATGATATTCACTTCTTTTGCCGCCTCGGCCTTTACCGCGTCCATTTCAGCAACGGTCCATTTCTCTTCGCATTCACCGAGCGCTGTGTTTAGCGCCTTAAGTCCTTCTGCCGCATCGCAGTGAATAGCAACATCTGGTGTGCTGAACAGGTTCATTTCTTCTTCGTCAATATCCATGCGAATAATTTTAAGGTCATCATCAAGCCCCCAGCCATCAATCTGCGGCGTCATGCGGCTACCAACGCCAAGCACCACATCCGCATCTTTCCAGAGATAATGCCCCGCAACTGGCACCATTGCATAATCGTCGCGAGCGTCCATCACACCAAGTGAATTGACCGACATCACCACTGGCACCTTTAAAATATCAGCGAGCTCACGGACTTCTTTTGACGCGTCAAGCGTTCCACCGCCGGCAAAAATAACGGGACGTTTGGCATTTTTAAGCAGTGCTGCTGCTTCGGCGATTTGACTTGTTTCCGGCTTTTTCGGAGCGCGTTGCTCAATCGCAATTGCCTTTTCCACGTCACCTTCCATAGACATGATGTCCATTGCCATTTCAATTTCAACGGGGCGAATTCGTCCACTGGTCAGCGCATTGAACGCTCGGGCCATGGCAGCGGGCGTTTCTTGTGGGCTATCAATACGGTGGGCCATTTTGGTAATTTTCTCTGCTATTTCAATCTGATCACGGATCTCATGAAGCTGTCCGGTCTTACCGTTGATTTTATTGGAAGGAATTTGTCCTGAAATACATAACATCGGCGTGTTGCACGCGTAACCAGTAGAAATAGCTGCACAAGCATTGAGAAGACCTGGTCCTGGAACAACAAAAAAAGCGCCGACTTTTCCAGTCGAGTGGGCAAAGCCGTATGCCATGTAAGCTGCACCCTGCTCATGGCGACAGTGAATGATGTTAATTTCATTACTGCGGTCATACATGGCACTGAAACTATAATCAAGCTGGGCACCTGGTACCCCGAACACCTGATCAATACCATTGGCAATTAAGCTATCCACGATGGCCTGCCCACCAGTCATTTTTGTCATTTTAACCTCTTTATTGTTCCATTATATAAAACTTTGTTTCAATATTTGAGATTTATATCATAATGTGTATAATTACAAGTCATGAAAGGAACACGCATTGAGTAAAGACACCAATATTGCTGATAACGGCTCCATGGTACGATCGATTGCCGTAGCTTTCAAGCTTCTTGATACCATGGTCCGCGCGGGGGAACCCATGCGCATAACTGAAATCGCTCGCCAACTTGATGAGGGCAAAGCGAAAGTTCACCGACACTTGAGCACACTCAGAGCCCTTGGAGTAGTTGAACAGGAAAAAACGTCGGAAAAATACCGACTGGGCTGGAAACTATTTCAACTTGGCCAAGCTGCTTTCGAACAATTTGATATTAAATCTGTGGCTGAACCACATATGGTGCGCCTACGTGATCTAACCAATCAATCAGCCGTGCTTGCTGTTCCCAGCGGCGGCGAAGCTATGGTAATCGCTAGTATGGACAACACAAGTGATACAAGCCTGCGCATATCTGCCGTACCCGGTGCAACACCGCCTACCACTGCGTCGGCGCAGGGTCGAATTGTACTTGCCTATGCATCTAACGAACACCGCGACCAATTACTTGCCTCACCAATCACCGCTTATAATGATAAAAGTCTAACTGATATCAATGTGATTAAAGCCCGGCTTGAAAACATTAAAACTAGACTTTACGAAACCGCGATCGAAGAGGTTATGCTTGGGTTTAGCACTATTGCGGCGCCAATTTTTGATGCTGATAACAAATTGATAGGCACCATTGGTATTATCGGTTCGGTTCAATATATTGCCGATCCGCCAAACCCGCAGCAAATTGCCCATGTGCAAAGCTGTGCCGCGACCATTTCAAATATATTTAGTTCAGATGCTTATAAAGGGATAGCTGATCCATTTTGATCTTTATTTTTGGAACATCGTATCGTATAATGAGACAAATTCACAAATCTATCGGAGTACATAATGGCCATTCGCAACGGAAAACAATATTTAGAAGCCATATCGAAACCCCGCGACATCAGAATTGACGGCGAAAAAGTCACCAATGTGGTAACTGATCCACGCTTTTCTGGCGGCGCCAAAACCATGGCAATGATTTTTGATCTACAGAACCGCGCCGACCTGATCGACAAAATGACATATGAAGAAGACGGTGAACGATATGGCCTTTCCCACAAACCACCCAGAACTGCTGAAGATTTGGCAGCGCGCAAGGAAATGTTTAAAATATGGTCAGATGCCAGTTGCGGAACCTTTGGCCGTAGCCCTGACTATATGAATGTTTATCTGATGGCAATGTGTGCCGCAGCCGATCAGTTTGGCGAGTATGCGGATAATGTACGAAGCTACTATAAACACATTCGTGACAATGATCTTTCCATGACACACACACTGGTCAATCCTCAGGTCGACAGGTCAAAACCTGTTGAGCAACAAGATAAAGACCTTGCCGCCAAGATTGTTGAGACCAACGACAAAGGCATCGTGATCAAAGGCGCGCGCATGGTGTCCACCCTCTCTGCTTACGCCGATGAAATCCTCGTCGTGCCGTCTGCGATCATTCAAAATAATCAGGAAGCCGCACCTTACGCATTTGCATTCGGCATTCAGACAGATGCGCCCGGCGTCATTCATGTCTCTCGCCCTTCAGTTGTTCATCAGAACGAAGGCCATGCCATGGACTATCCACTGTCGGGCCGCTTTGATGAAACCGATGCCATGATCATCTTTGATAATGTGCTTGTACCGTGGGAACGCGTCTTTACTCATGGTGATGTGGCTATGTGTAATGAATTTTATAAACGAACCAACATCGGCGCGCATATTCTTGATCAATCAACGGTACGAAGCCTTGCCAAGGCCGAATTTTACCGCGATCTTGCCTACACCATCGTTAATACGACAAATACCGATGGCTTTATAAACGTCCAGAACCTGCTCTCGGAACTAATGACGTCGGTTGAAATTGTCCGATCCGTAATCGTCGCGGCTCATGCCGAAGCAAAACTGGTAAACGGGATAATGTCACCAAATGCCGCGCCATATGCCGCCCTTCGTTTAAGATATCCGGATATGTATCAGCGTATGTGTGAAATTATTCGAATCCTTGGCGCCGGCGGACTTGTCGCTGTGCCCTCCTACGCCGAATTTGACAGTGATGATACCAAAGAATTCGTCGAAAAATATTTCCAGTCGGCAAATGGTGATGGTCGCACCCGGACTAAATTATTCCGCCTTGCATATGACGCATCCATATCCAGCTTTGCTGGTCGTCAACAGCTTTATGAACGTTATTATTCCGGTGATCCTGTACGTGCGGCAGCCATTATGTATAATATGGCCGATAAAGAGCCCGGTATAAACCGCATTTGGGAATTTTTGGACGAGTATGAAAAGAGCCTGTGATGACGAGAGACTATAAAAAGGTAGACGACATTGAAACGCCGCCCGGCCCAGTGACCTTTACGATGGAACATTCCCAAAATGGCTACCGGCTTAACGGAATATGTTATAGCCTTAAACAGGAAAAAAATCGTAAAAAATTTCGACAAGACCATGAAAAATATATGGATGATTTCGGCCTTTCAGAATTTGAAAAAGAACTGGTCAGAAGTCACGATTGGCTCAAAATGGTTCACTATGGGGTAAGCCCTTACGTCATCGGCAAAATGGCCCAGTGTTTTGATCTTAGCTTTATTGATTGGGGAGCCTATATGCGCGGTGAGCCGCCTCAGGAATTTATTGATCGCACTGTTCCTCTTCTGAAAAATTATAACCCGGGGGAAGAATAATGGCGAATTTTGTTGGTGGTATATGTACCTCACACAATGGTGCCCTCATGCACGGATGGGATCATCAGCTTCGGGAAGATCCAATCTGGACGCCGCTGTTTGAAAGCTATGATCCGATTAAAAAATGGATACTGGATAAGAAAGTTGATGTGCTTTTCTTTGTCTTTAATGATCATGTCAGTAATTTTTTCTTTGATTGCTACCCGACGTTTGCCATTGGTATCGCTGAAGAATATGAACATGCCGATGAAGGATCAGGCCCGCGCAATCTGGCAACGCCTTATGGTGATGTTCCTTTTTCCCGATATATGGCAGATTATCTGATCCGTGACGATTTCGACCTCACGGTTTGTCAGGAAATGAAACTGGATCACGGTCTTATGGGACCGACGCCATTTATGTGCGATCAGCCGTGGCCAGTTAAATTCCTGCCCTTTTGTGTTAACGTTATTCAGCATCCCATACCCAGCGTAAAACGCTGCTGGAATCTTGGTAAATCAATCCGCAAAGCCATTGGAGCGTACCCGGAAGATATAAATGTCGCTATTGTTGGTACGGGCGGACTTTCCCATGAGCTACAAGGTACCGGCTTTGGCCGTATCGAGCTTGATTGGGATAACAAGTTTATGGACATGTTTGAACATGAACCCGAAAGTATGCTCGATTGGGACGTTCAGGAATTTATGGACCGCGGCGGCTCTGAAAGTGCTGAAACCGTTATGTGGTTTGCCATGCGGGGTGCCATGACACCAAAAGTAAAACGCATTCACCGAAATTTATACCGTGGAATGCTAACCGGCATGGCCGTGCTCGTTTTTGAGGATGATGCCTAGTGGAGAACATTCTGTGAATATATTCTCGCGCCGCAAACGTCCACCGCATCTGGGTAAATACCCAATGGAAAAAATCAAACGGGTCGAGAAGACAACCACACTCATAATAGAAGATGAAGTCAAACGCGTACCGCGCCGCGCCGATGGGTTTATCCGTGCTGATCATGGTGATTTTGGCAAAAAACAGAAACAGGCCCGCATTAGAACGGGCTCATCCACTGTTAAGGGGGCGAAGGTGCCACTCAATGGTGCCTTTGGCGACAATATAAGAAGCCTTATACCGCTACAAGACGGTGAAGTGGCAGCAGAAAAAGCCCCGATTTCAAATGATCCAGAAGTGATCGCAAACAATATGAAGTCGCTAGGCTATTTTCTGGATGCGGATATCATTGGCATCTGTGAGGCTAAAGAACGCTGTTGGTATTCCCACGACAAAGACGGCAACGCCATCGAAGCCCGGCATAAATACGCAATCGTCATGCTTATTGATCAGGGATTTTATACCAATGACGCCTCAACCGGTGACGACTGGATCAGTGGATCGCAAAGCTACCGGGCTTATCTTCGCGGCGCTGAAATTGGCAATATCATGGCCGCTTACATCAGAAACCTTGGCTATGAGGCCCGCTGTCACAGCGCCATGGATAGTCAGGTTCTGCACCTGCCGTTAATTATGGAAGCGGGACTTGGTGAGCTTAGCCGTATTGGTGAAGTGGTAATCAATCCATTCCTTGGACCGCGTTTTAAGTCCGTTGTGGTGACCACAAATATCCCGTTAAAGATCGATAAACCGATTGATTTTGGTCTTCAGGATTTTTGTAGCAAATGCCGCAAATGTGCACGAGAATGTCCCGTTGGTGCAATACCTTACGGCGATAAGATAATGTATAATGGTTACGAAACCTGGAAGCCGGACGTGCCCAACTGTACAAGCTACCGTGTTTCAAACCCCAAGGGCGCGGGATGTGGCAGATGCATGAAGACCTGCCCGTGGAATAATGAGGGGATCATGGTTTATCGCCTCGCCGTGTGGCTGGCGATCAAGTTACCGTTTACGCGAAAATTCTTCGCCTGGATGGATGATTTTGTTGGCAACGGCAATCAGAACGAAACCCACCGCTGGTGGTTTGATCTTGATAATGACAATGGTAAAATTGTTGTACCCAAAGCAACCAATGAAAAAGGCATAAGGCCAGACAAACCAATTCCAAAAAATCACCGTGTTTCAAATTATACCGTGGATATGTTACCAAAATTCGACGATCTCGGTGCTGTACCCTTTGATCGCAAGGGCGGATGGGAATTAAAAGACACTCTGGAAACACCGGAACAAGCCCGCAAAAGGGTGAAAAACAAGCAAACTTGAATAAATTAATCAAACGTCTAAACTGTTAAAAAAACAATGCTCACAAGTATACTCAGGGGAGGATCATTTGAGTTCTGAAAACGTTTCGCAAAGCGAACCAAAGTCACTAGTCTACGCCTGGGGCGTGGCAATATGCCTTTCGCTTGGTTATGCGCTTTCTTTCCTTGACCGGGAATTGCTATCCATGGTCATTACTCCGGTGAAAGAAAGCTTCGATCTAACTGACTTCCAGGTAAGCCTTCTTTTGGGACCAGCATTTGCCATATTTTATACGGTAATGGGAATACCGCTCGGGTGGGCCGCTGATCGCTTTAATAGAACAAAATTAATTGCCGTGGGTATAGCACTTTGGAGCGCGATGACGGCTTTTTGTGGTCTATCAGCCAATTTCGCGCAGATTTTTATCGCGCGTATTGGGGTTGGCGTTGGTGAAGCGGCATTGACGCCTAGCGCAGTTTCACTGCTTTCCGATTATTTCCCAAAAAGCAAGCTGCCAATGGCCTTGAGCATATATTCTATTGGCCTGTTTATTGGTGCAGGTATGGCAGGTATTGGTGGCGGTATTGTCCTTGGTTTGTTAAAGGGCGTTACATGGACACTTCCATTTTTTGGCACCCTTGAATATTGGCAGATCGTATTTTTACTCGCAGCAACACCTGGGATATTGCTGGCGATAATAATTATTTTTTTAAGGGAGCCAAAAAGGAAAGAGATGGCCGTTGATGCAGCTGGTGTTGTCCAACTCGCGTCATTTAACTTGGCCTACAGCTATATGTGGGAACGAAAGAAAATGTTCCTTTGCCTTTTTATTGGTGGCTCTATGGTGGCGATCATTCAGTACCAGGCTTATTGGTATCCGGAGCATTTCATGAGGAGTTGGGACTGGACACCTGCCCAAGCTGGGCCAGCCGTCGGACTTCCAACGATTTTTGGTGGTATCGCAGGGCTTCTGCTTGGCGGATACTACATGTCGCACCAATCAAAAATTGGCAATAAAGATGTCGCCTTAAAGCTCGCCTTTTGCAGTGCCATCGGTATCGGCATCCCTGCTGTGATAATGCCTTTGTTATCTGACGCCACACTGGCGATCGCTGGCGTGACCATGGTTAAATTCTTTGTCGCCATGCCTCTCATCGCTGGCACCACCGCAATCCGTATGGCAGTTCCTAACCAGATGCGTGGACAGTTTACGGCCATGTATTTCGTCGCCGTTGGACTCGTTGGCGCGACGCTGGGACCCGTTATGCCCGGCTTCATCAATACTTATATTTTTGGCGAAGAAATGCAATCGCTTGGATATGCGCTATCTATATCCGCTGCGCTTACACTACCATTTAGTACAATTTTGCTATGGATAAGTTGGGGCGAGTACAAAAAACACGTCTATAGAGACGAATAAACCAGGGAGAATAATTTGAGTTCTGAGGAAATCAAAATAGACAGTACAGATAAAATAGAACACAGCACTGGCTACGCCTGGTCTATCACGGCACTATTGATGCTTTGTTACACTTTTTCTATGCTGGACCGAGAAATTATCTCCCTTCTTGTCGAGCCGATAAAGGCCGCATTTGGCATTACTGATTTTGAAATGGGCCTTCTTATGGGGCCTGCCTTTAGCTTATTTTACACGTTCATGGGAATACCCCTTGGTTGGGCGGCAGACCGCTATAACCGCAAGAACCTAGTGGCAGCTGGTATCACTGTCTGGAGTATCATGACTGCATTTTGCGGCTTGGCAGGAAGCTTTATGCAGCTTTTCATCACTCGGATCGGCGTCGGCGTCGGCGAAGCCTCGCTAACTCCAAGCGCCTCTTCATTGCTTGCCGACCTTTTTCCAAAGGATAAGCTGCCGCTGGCAACCAGCGTCTATTCCCTTGGTGTCTTTATCGGTTCAAGTCTTGCAATGATTGGTGGTGGGATTCTTCTATCACAAATCAAGGACGTAACCGTGACTTGGCCAATTATCGGCACACTCGAATATTGGCAACTCACTTTTGTATTAGTAGGACTGCCCGGGCTGATCCTTGCTGTTTTTGTTTATCAAATTGTTGAACCGCGGCGCAGAGGTCTCGCCCGCGATGCTGAAGGAAATGTTGAAAAAGTATCTCTTATGAAGGCGATTGAATATCTATTGGAACATAAAAAGCTATTTCTCAACTTCTTCCTTGGCGGATCGATCATCGCCACGATCGGTTATCATTCAGCGTGGTATCCGTCCCTGTTTATTCGCACATGGGGTTGGTCAGAACTTGAAGCGGCCACCGCAACTGGGCTTCCGTCCCTAATTGGTGGTGTGACCGGATTGGTCGTTGGCGGTATCATCATGGGCAAAATGATCAAAAAAGGAAGACAGGATGCGGCACTCCTGATCGCGTTTGTCGCCGCCCTTGGCATCGGCATTCCAGCCGTCGCCATGCCGCTGATGCCATCCGGCATCCTTGCAGCGAGTGTTATGATCGTCGCAAAACTGTTTGTGGGTATTCCTCTTATATCCGGCATTGCCATGATCCGCATGTCTGTGCCCAATCAGATGCGCGGGCAGTTTACTGCGCTTTATTTCGTGTTCATTGGCATCGTTGCCACGGGTCTCGGCCCCGTAATTCCCGGATTTTTTACAACGTTCCTGTTTGATGAAAATACCGAAATGATCCGATATTCACTGGCCATATCTGCTGGTATCGTCGTGCCGATCGGCGCGACCATGATCTGGTTCGGTTGGCAGGAATATAAAAAGGTCGTTTACGCAGGAAAGATATAGTATCTGATTAATGAGTGATCATTCCTGCGTTGACGGCATAAATGTATCCATGACAATGTTTTTGACGTACCCACTGCTTACCCGGTAGCGGTTCATGAAGACGATGATTGATGTGTCATGATCAATAAAGCGCGTGAAATAGGCAACAAATCCAGCCACTTGTCCGCCGTGGCTGGTGATTTTAAGGCCGCGGTCTTCGCCCACATTCCAGCCAAGGCCGTAATACGTATCGGTCCCATCCGGCAGTATTGTCGTTTCCCACATGACCTTTTTAGAGGCTTCAGACAGTATTTCTGTACCGTAAAGCGCGGCGTCCCATTTCGCCATATCAGCAGCCGATGAAAGCAGACCACCGGCCCCAAGGGTCGACGATGTTTCGGTGGCATTACGGTTGATCAGCTCGCCGCGCTTATTAACCCAATATCCTTCAGCGCGCCCCTTGATAATCACTTCCGGATCAGCGAACCGCGTCGATGTCATACCGACCGGATCAAATATGCGTGTCTGAAGTACTTTTCCAAGCGGTGCCCCCGCAGCGCGCTCAACAATCATACTGGCAAGATAGTACCCCGTATTAGAATAATATCTGCCCATGCCCGGTTCAAAATCCATCGGCCGACCATTGGCGATTTTAATCACATCTTCCGGTGTCACCCGTAGCCGGTAAATATCATAGGTATAAATTTCTTCATAATCCGGAATACCAGAGGTGTGGTTAAGAAGTTGCTTTAGAGTTACTCCCACCCAAGCACTTGGAAGTTCCGGTAGATATTTATGGATCGGATCATCAAGACTGAGTTTTCCTTCCTCGACCAATTGAAGTGCGACTGTTGCTACAAATTGCTTGCTTATAGAACCGATCTCAAACACATGATCGGCATTCACCGGAACCGATAATTCCACATTGGCCTCACCGTATGTGCGTAGCTCAACTATTTCGCCCTTGTTCGCCACTGCAATCAGCCCGCCGGGAATATTATTATCGGACATATATTTCTCTATTCGCTCGTCCATATCCCTGAGTTCAGAAGACGATGGCTTTTCGATCTGCGCGTTCGCAGATGCCGCAATAAAAGTGAACAATAATGCAGTTAATAAAAATTTCATGGTAATTTCCCTATCTATTTTTGTACCATTTTGTAAATTTCTTTAGCCCGTTTGTTATCGGATACTGGCTCTTCGCCCTCCGGCGGGATATTAACCCCTCGCCGCGCTGCGGGGCGCGCATTGATGGAAGCCATCCAGCGATTTAGATGGTCGAGGTCCTCAAGCGAAAAACCAGACCACTCATGTCGGCGCACCCAGCACCAATTGGCAATGTCCGCTATCGAATAATCCCCGGCCAGCCATTCATGGTGTGCGAGATGACCATTAAGGACTTCACAAAGCCTTCTACTTTCATTTTGATAGCGATCAATGGCGGGTTGAATTTTTTCCGGAAAATAACGATAAAACACATTCGCCTGTCCCATCATCGGTCCCAAACCGCCCATTTGAAACATCAACCATTGTATAACACGGCTTCGTCCTTTAACATCCGCAGGCATAAGCTTCCCTGTCTTTTCCGCCAGATAAATCATGATCGCCCCACTTTCAAACACCGCAAAATCATCTGCCTCCCGATCAACAATTGCTGGAATGCGGCCATTGGGACAGATATTCAAAAACCAATCTTGTTTTTGTTCGTTTTCCATCAGATTCAAATGATGAACAGTGTAGGGAATTTGAAGCTCTTCAAGCATCACAGAGATTTTGAACCCGTTCGGGGTTCTTGCAGTGTAGAAGTCAATCATAGACAAGCCTTTTATAATTACTTAGCAGAGCTTATCAGGCTTTAGATTCTATTCCAAGCTATTCAATATAGGATCAATCAGCCGTGACCAGATAGAACAAGCAATCATTTTTCGCAATTTCCGGCCTTGGAGTCACCATAAAAAGCCTTAGCGTTTTTGCTGTTAAAATCTTGTTACCTTGGACAACAAAAAGCTCTTTCGTAATATCATGCCCGGTATCATCAATTGCGGTGAAATAATCAAGTCCTTCTGGGCCAACCCATCCCAGGAAACTATCTTCTGGTGTAAGCCCGAAATTATGTTTTTCTATATCCAATGCCAATGTGACATCACAGTTAGGCAAGGGTCCATCCCCATAGCCAATTGAAACATTCTCTTTAATTTCAAAACGCAAAGGATGGGTGTATATATCGGTCTCAGACTTACGTTTGATACCAAACAGGTCACCAAATGTAGCGGTCGAACGCAACGCATCAAGGGCTATTTGATCAGAGCTCATATCGAAACTGCCACCGCATTCGAGGGTAATGATCGGACATCCCACATCCGCTTCCATTAAAGATCCGAGCTTTAGTGCTGTAATAACCAGTCTGCTTGAGAAAACACTTGCAAGTGACTTGTGTATGTTTTCTCCGGTAGAAGATATGGCAAAATCCGGCCCTGAACCAGATGTATTATGCACATCAATAACGGCTTCTGGTTTAAGAGTTCTGATACGCATAAGAATATTTTCAGCCAACATTCCATTGGCACTATCAAAAGGCGGACGAAAGCATCGATTTATATCAGGTTCACCCGGAAGATATCTGTGTGAAAATTCAGGCTCGACAAGTGCCGCCTTCACCGAACAGACCAGAAAGCTTATATTGGTCTGAGGCATCACTCGTTCGGGATCAGTGAGCCAACTGAATAACGCCTTAACGCCCGATGGTTCATTGCCGTGTAGCAATGTTGTAAAAACTCTTGTTCGACCGCTGTCTTGCCCCGATATATCAATCCAAGTGGGCCCATTCAGGTGACAGAGAAATTCCTTGACGCTATGGCCAAAAAAATCTGCGGATGGATCTTTTATAATATTTATTTTTTCACGCATCACGGGGATGATTTCCATTCTGATAGAGGTCTGCCAGATTTTTGCTGTTCAATATATTTCAACGTCATGGCGCAACAGGCTTCCTGCTGACTTAATCCTTGTTTTCTATATTTATCAAGCATCATCAATTGCCAACTGGCTCCATTAATCCGGGCACTCAGTCTTTGCTCAATATTATCCTTGTATTTTTTTATTTCAGCCGTATCAATTTCCAGAATTTCCAGTCCCTTTTCCATGAGGGGAAGAAGCGAATTGATCACATCAAATATGGGATATTCTGCCGGACCCGCCTGTTTAGGGAATGGCCATAAAATTTTTGCATCGAACCCAGACTGGGCCGCCCTATAAAAATTATACTCGGCAAAGCGAAATGGAATTGATGGTAGAATATCAGCAACCTCATCCCGTAGTCCCATTGTAACGCCGATATAAAATGCCGCATTCGCCATCATGTCGAATATCGTCGGACCCGATGGAAGTGATCTGAGCTCGATTCGTAGATGTCCCTCATTTTCTGCTGAATATACCACGCGGTTCCACGGCCAAGTCGTCCCCATATGCAATTTCAATTCGTCAAGATTAGGCAGACGATTATTTTTTAGTACGTCAAAAGGATCTTCGTCACTAAGTAACGCGATGATAGAAGGATATAGAGCCACGGTTTCAGCAAACAATTCATAAGCATCCCGACGCACCCATCCATATCCATAAGATACCCGCGATGGTTGGCGCCAATTCACTTCGTCATAGTGCCTATTGTCAGTGCTCTGCCTAAACAAGGCAATGCGGGTCTCCTGCCACAGGCGATGTCCCAAGAAAATGGGCGAATTGGCAGAAAGTGCTACGGCCAGTGGGCTCACCAATTGTACACTATTGAATGTATCGGCAAATTTTCCCGGCTCGATACGCATGTGCACCTGAAAAGAGGTATTTGCTCCTTCCAACGTGACATGGTCACATTCCATTTTTAGAGGATCTTTACCGTTTATATTGACTTTAAAAGGTTCGCCCCGCATCTTCTTAAGTTCTTTATCAAGCATGTGATAACGACCTACGTCAGTCATATAATTTTCATTAAAATTATCCTTCTGCATTGTAGGCAGGATGCCTGTAAGAACAATATGTGAATGATAAGCTGAGGCCACTTGCTGAGCACTGGACATGCCCTTTTCTGCCTCCTTGAGCATTTTTGTGAAAGGTGCGCCTTTCGCCGATACAGGGGACAGATTATGTTCCAGATTGAACTTGTTTATTTCATGTTGAAACTGTGGATCATTTAAGTTGAGTAATATTTCTTTATTAAGGGGGGATACCTTCCCACTATCCGTAACAATCGAACTTTCAATCTCAGCCCCCAGCGTTATTGGCCCATCCCCAAAGCCTGGCGTTTCCAAAGCAACCTTTAGGGCTTTCAGACAGTCATAAAGTCGATCCGTGAACTGCTCACGATCTTCAATTGTGGCATCAAATACTGGTATATCTCGCCCCATGCACTATCCTTCAAGTTCAACTAATTACCTGAACTTATCAGGCTTTAGCATCCATTCCAAATTATTTGACACTGTGCCCGTTGCCCTGACGACAGCGCTTGCGTGATTTCCCGGGATTGTATGATTGGAAATCAGAATATAACCGCGACAAGCCTGCTCTGGGCCGTGGATAGCTGCTCCTGTCGGAAGAACGGTTGGTGCTGCACCTATCGAAATATAAGAATGGAGAACTGTACGATATCGAACAGCAAACTGTCCGATATCGTACATTATTTTACACTTAATTTTCCAGAAACTATTACAACCAACTGATATTGTTGACTTGTTTTTGTTGGCACGTTAATTGCGGATATCAGGGACAAATAACATAAAACAAGAGGCACCGATGATTGGTCACTACCTAAAATCCGCATATGCAAACGCACTACGCGACAAACAATATCTAATTATTAATGTTATGGGGCTAGCCATAGCACTAAGTGCTGTGATCCTGATTGCCCTTTTTGTCCGCGATGAAGTGAGCTACGACAAATGGTTAGAAGGTCACGAACGGATTTATAAAATTGAAAATACCGTTACTTTTCCAGGTAGCCCCACAGTGCTATCAACCAGCACTCCGGGACCACTGGCACCAGCACTAGTCACCAATTTTAACGAAGATATTGAAGCAGCCATCCGTCTTTACCGCAATGAAACCTCGGTCCGGGTTGGCGCCCAACAATTTAATGAAATCATTGACTATGTCGATGCTGCATTTTTTGATGTCTTCGACCTCCCCTTCGTTTCTGGTGACCGCGCCGCTGTCCTCCAAAGCGGAAACACCATTGCGATCAACGAAACCATGGCCAGAAAATATTTCGGTGACCAGAACCCAATCGGAAAAACTTTTGATATCAATCATTCACCCAGTGCCAGCCGCATTGATTATCAGGTTGTCGGCGTCTTTAAAGACCTACCCCATAACAGTCATTTAAATTCATCTTTCATCGCGCTACTTGTACCAGACCGCTACGAAGCATGGCCATGGGTAACCCAAGACTGGAGTTCGGCGAACACTCATTCTTATGTCAAGCTAATGGAAAAAACAGATATTGATACTTTCCGAACAAGATTAGACGAGTTTGCGATGACCCTGCCAATCCCGACAGGCCCCGGAATGAGTAAACCGCTTTATACATTCAGCCTTTTAAATGCCGCTGACATTCACCTGTATTCTGAAGCGCTTCGGCCATTTAAGCTCGGTGGTGATATCACAACGGTGAATACATTTGCCATGATTGCGATTTTAATCCTACTAATGGCAAGCATCAATTTTACAAACCTTGCATCTGCACAAGCGATCAAAAGATCGCGCGAAGTCAGCATTCGCAAAGTGCTTGGCGCACGCAGAGTACAGTTGATAACGCAGTTTTTATCAGAAAGCGTGCTAACAAGCATATTTGCCTTGATCATTAGCATGACTATCATTGAATTGCTTTTGCCCACTTACAATGCTTTTCTTGGTAAAGACATTTCGCTTTACCTTGATGCCAGTTTAGTGGAACTAGCTGCACTGATTGGCTTTGCAATTCTCGTCGGCATAGCAGCCGGGGCCTATCCGGCCTTTGTTTCATCTTCATTTCGCCCTGCCAAAGTTTTGCAGTCAAACAAAAGTGCCGCACCGGATTCAGCACGCCTTCGTCACATTCTTTTGGTTGTTCAATTCACTATCTCCATCGCCCTTATTATTTCGATGATGATCATCTATGCACAGACCATTTATTCGCAAAATATTGATGCCGGCTTTGAAAAGAAAAACCGCCTGACCCTTTCCGGCGCAGGATATAATCAAGTTGCACCTGCATCCTCAATTCTGAAGCAGGAACTTGCAAAAATTCCCGGCGTCAGCCTAGTGGGTGTCTCCAGCGACACATTTCCCAATAAATACGGGAATTTTAGCGACATAAGCTTTCCTGCAAACGCCGCCAGCCCGAAAGCATCAATCCAGACCATGTACATGGGGCCAGACTTTTTAAAAAGTTATGCTGTCTCACCAATTGCCGGGCGAAATTTTTCAAATCAATTCCGCAACGATTTCCCCGTCGAGCCGACGGACACAAGCACACCAATCACCAGAGGTGCTATCATAAACGAAAGCCTGCTCAAACTCTCTAACTACGGAAGTGCTGAGGAGGCAATTGGCAAGCAACTCAGTATGGGGCGTGACCGGATTACCAATATCACTATTGTCGGCGTAATCAAAGATCTTCACGTGAGTTCAACCCGTGAAAGCACATCGCCGCAAATTTTCTTCGTCACCGAATCGGGTCTCGATTTTCTCACCCTGGAACTCCAAGAAAAATATAGTGCCGCCTTGTTGCGGCAAATTTCTGCCGTTTGGAACGCGCACCTGCCCAACGTGCCAATGATTTCGACCCTGAGCATTGATGCTTTCGAAGCTCTTTATATCGCTGAAATGAGACGGGCGACCATCTTCGCTATCTTCTCAGCTCTTTCGATCATCATATCAAGTATTGGACTTTATGGTCTTGCTGCCTTTGTCGCTGAAAGTAGGACCAGGGAAATCGGCATACGCAAAGTGCTTGGTGCCACGGTCCTAGATATTATTAAACTGCTTCTCTTACAATTTTCGAAGCCGATACTCGTCGCCAATTTTATCGCTTGGCCAGTTGCATATCTAAACATGGATAGCTGGTTAAATGCTTTTGCCTACAGGATAGACATCAGCCTAGCATATTTTTTATTTGCAGCCTTCCTCACTCTAATTATTGCCTGGTCCGTAGTGGTGGGGCACGCTATCAACGTCGCCCGAAAAAGCCCAATCGAAGCACTTCGTATAGGATAAGATATATATATTTTGCAAGTTTAATTTATTGTAAACTAATTGTGGGTAAAATGCTTCTATATAAGAAAAATGGGGTGGTCTTATTTATTGGGTAGAAAGGCAAAAATGGTAGTTTGTAAAACAGTCCTTGGTAAAATTTTTACGCGTACTACAAATATTGTAACTACAATTCTATTCGCGTTAATTCTTACGGCAAATAGCTCAGCACAACCTGTTTCGAATAAAGTCCAATTGACAGACGAGCAACGCAACTGGATTAAGGATAATCCGGTGGTAAAGGCCACAAACAACATGGACTTGGTTCCATTTGATTTTGTCCGTGAAGGACAGTCTATGGGGTTTGCTATCAGTTATCTAGATCTAGTCGCAAACAAAGTCGGACTTGAAATCGAATATGTAAACAATGAAAGTTGGGACACGCTTCTCGGGCAAATAAAGCGGCAGGAAATTGATATAACCCATAGCTTGCTTCAAAATGCAGAGCGGGATCAGTTTTTAAATTTCACAGAACCTTATCTGGATATACCGGTGGTAAATTTCGGCCGTAAGGGCGCACCGCGCATAAATAGTCTGGAAGATTTAATCGGAAGAAAAATTGGTGTTATCCAAGGCTGGGCGATTACCGATTTTTACCGCAATAATCATCCCGAATTTACACTGGTGGAATATGCTGACATTGGAGGCGCCCTTACCGGTCTTTCCGGCGGCGAGGTTGATGTTGTAACTGGTTCTCTTTTTACTCTGGAATATTTTATTTCACAAAATTTCCTAAGCAATATTGAAGTTATCGGTGACGATTTTATTTTTAACTCCAATAACGTCATTAAACACCGTCTGGCAAGCCGTAAAAATCTACCGATCCTGCGGGATATCCTACAAAAAGGCATGGACGCTGTCACTTCTGCTGAATATAAAATCATTTCAGAAAAATGGCGGACTGACTATAAAGCTAAACAGACGATTGCATTTACAGCAGAAGAACTCCAATGGATCGCGGATCATCCCACACTAAGAGTGACCAATAAAATGGAAATGGCACCACTTGACTTCGTGCGAGACGGTGTCCCGACCGGTTTTTCGATTGATTATCTGGATTTGCTCGCTCGCAAAACTGGGCTTCAAGTTGAATATGTAAACGGACTGCCCTGGGATGAGCTTTTGGTTCAACTCAAGGAGAAAAAAATAGATATCACTCACAGTTTGATAGAGACATCAGAACGAAAAGAGTTTCTGGACTTTACCAGTTCATATATGAACTTACCTTGGGCTTACTTCGGCCATGTAGGCGCTGATCCCATTAACTCCATTGATGATTTGGAGGGCAAAAGAATTGGTATTGTTGAGGGTTCTATACCTTGGGAAATATACTCAGCAGACTATCCGCATTTAAACCTGATTGGATATAAATCTTCCATACGGGCCTTAAATGACCTTTCCGATGGAACAATCGATGTTTTTCCAAACTTGCTCCCTCTCACCAATTACAAAATCACATCTAATCTGATTGATAATGTTGAGGTGATCGGGATGAAGTTTTTTCCTGAAAATTCCATTAATGGCCAGATGCGCCTTGCAGTGAGAAAAGATTGGCCCATATTAAAATCCATTCTCCAAAAAGGTATGAATTCGGTCACCGAGAAAGAATTCTCTGCCATTTCCAATAAATGGTACACCCAAATTCAGGACAATATAAATATTGGCCTTTCCGAGGAAGAGCGGCTGTGGTTATCCGAAAATAACAAGATACGGGTAAGTGTTGATGCAGATGGTACTGCGCCTTATGAGTTTATCAATGAAAAGGGCGTTTTGTCTGGGATTTCAGGTGAATTACTGGAAATCGTTAGTAAGCTTTTAAATGTCGAGTTAGTGCTGTTGCCAAACAAAAACTGGAGTGAAATGCTTGCTCAGCTAAAAAGTGACGAGAGCGACCTCATCGCGACAATCGCCAACACAGAAGAACGTCAAAAGGACATTATATTCAGCGATAGCTACGACAGTCAAAATAATGTAATTTTTGCCGCAAAAGATGCCTTAAATCTCGGCACGTTAGAGAGCCTCAGCGGTTTGAAAATTGCTCAGGTAAAAAATGACGTCAAGCTCGAGTATATTAAGGCAACCCATCCGGAAATAGCGATTGTTGAAGTTGAAACGACTGAACAGGCGCTTGAATTACTATCAAAAAAAGAGGTTGATGCATATATAGGGGAACTCAATCGGACGCTTCATTATTTGGCAGACGAGGGAATTACTAATATTAGTGCGGTCGGTGAGACTCCATTCAAATCAGAATTGTCCATGGGGGTCCGGGCAAACCTTCCGTTACTCGCAAGCGCGGTACAAAAAGCATTAAAATCAATTCCCGAAGAAGAAAAACGGCGCATTACCCAGAAATGGATGGCAGTGCATATTGTCCCGACCGTTGATTATCAACTGATGCTAAAAATATTGGCTGCTGCTGCACTTGTTATTGGTTTAATCTTATATTGGACCAATCGTCTACACAGCGAAGTCAACCGCCGGATCGTAATTGAAAAAGAACTTAATATCGAACAGGAGAAGACCCTTAAAGTTCTTGAGCAAAACAAGACTCAGTTGTCTGAACTTCAGTTTCAGCGAGAAACTATAGAGAAATCTGCAGAGGCTCAGGTGGTCTTGATAGAAGAGCTTTCAATGATGACCGACGAATTTGAACGAAAAAACAAGCTGCTCACCGAAATAATGGATAATACAGGTCACGGCATTGTCGTGTTTTCCAGCGATCTCAGACTTCAAGCCTGGAACCAAACCTTTAAAGAAATTATGGGCCTTGAAGACCGGGAATATGAAGAGGGAATGGCGCTTAAACTATTCTTCGAAATGAATGAAATAGAAGAAATTACCTATGAACGTTCCATTGATGAGTATATCACGCAGCTGCGCGAGCGCATCGAAAGCAGGGTCGAGTGTAACGAGTTTAATTGGGACCGTGATAGAAATCATGGCGTCGTCATCAACACAGTGCAACGGATCATGGATGATGGCACAATCATCAACACCTACAAAGATGTCACCCTCGAACGACAAGAAGAGCTTCGAATAAAGGAATTGGCGCTCTGTGATGGATTGACGGGACTTGCTAATCGCCGATCATTTGATGTGAATATGGATCAATCAATTCACCACTTCACTCAATTTAACACTCCGTTTCTGTTAGCATATATGGATCTGGACAATTTTAAAGCCGTCAACGATACCCACGGGCACAATACCGGTGACCAAGCTCTTCTCATGGTATCGGAGATCATAAAGAAACATGTGAGAAGCGATGACGTTCCAGCCCGGCTGGGTGGCGATGAGTTTGCGATTATATTCAATAACACCGACGACGTTGAAATTGCCGCTGACCGTCTGGAACAAATTATTGCTGAAATAAAAGAGATACGCGTCATTGATGGCTTCGACATCAGTATTGGTGCAAGTGCGGGCGTGACCTCGTGCCTCGATGAGAATATAAGTGCTGTTGAGATGGTCAAAATAGCCGACCGTGCCCTATATCAAGCTAAAGAAAACGGCAAAGGCCAAATTTATAGAAGCCATCCAACATTGGATAAAATGGCTGGGTAGAAAATATATTCTGACAATTTATTAGTCCAGAGTTTGTTTATATCTGAGCATGGCGACAGTGCCAACAACCACTATAATTGCACCGAGTGGCCAGAAGGACGTAAACAGATCAGTCCCATCAGCTCCTTTAAGCATAACCCCACGCATTATGCGGATAAAATGAGTGGCGGGAAGCCCTTCTCCAATAACCTGCGCCCATCCCGGCATACCGAGAAACGGGAACAGAAATCCAGAAAGCAGTATTTGCGGCAAAAGCAGAAAGAACGTCATTTGCAGAGCCTGCATTTGTGTCTGAGCAATCGATGAAAACAAAAACCCAATCATAAGATTAACGATGATGTAAATTGTAACACCCGAAAAAAGAACCGCCAGAGATCCCACAATGGGAATTTCAAAAACAAATTGAGAGGCGAGAAGAACGATACAGGTTTGAACATAACCAATAATGACGTAGGGCGCGATTTTACCAATCATCATTTCCATTGGTTGTATCGGCATGGCAAGGAGATTTTCCATGGTACCACGTTCTTTTTCACGGGTAATCGCCACCGCCGTAATCATAGTCATAGTCATAGCTATGATAATCGCCAGCAACCCCGGTATAATATTATACTGTGTCACGCCAGCCGGATTATAGCGCTTGTGAAGTACTACATCGACAGCAGGTGGCCGGTCAGCAACAAAAGAAAGTGATCCAGATAGATCGCGCACAAGGCCAGAGCGGACAATTTGCTTCATGGAATTAACCGCCCCCGCTGAGGCCGAAGGGTCCGTTGCATCAGCAACCACAAGCAACTGCGGATTGTCACCGCGCACCAGATCCCGGCCAAAATTTTCCGGAATGATAAAGATGAAATTAATCTTCCCTTCCCTGATAAGGCTTTCGGCGACGGCCTCACTCTCGGGCCGATAAGAAATATCCATGAAAGTCGAGTTTTCAGCGGCCCTTACTATTGAGCGTGAAAAGGTTGAATGATCGCGATCAATCAATGCGGTCGGCAAATGGCGAGGATCTGAATTAATCGCAAAGCCAAACATAATCAATTGCATAATTGGAATACCTACCATCATGGCAAATGTCATGCGGTCACGGCGCATCTGAACAAATTCTTTTTGGAGTACGGCCCCTACACGGGAAAATGACAATATATTCATTGGTAATTGTCCTCCGATCCGCTCATCAGATGAATAAACACCTCCTCAAGACCAGGTTTGCGCGCGGACCATTTTAAATTGGGCGCATCAAAAAATGGCTCAACGGCTGCTTTTAGGGCATCTTCATCCAGTCCGCTAATGTGAAGAGCAGTACCAAATCGGGCGATATGTTCAATACCGCTCGCACCGTTGAGCTTTTTACTCAAATCAGAAAGACCTGTTCCTTCGACGCGCCAGGTGTGGAGACCAACCCGATCCACCAATTCACCGGACGGCGCATCAATTAGTTTCTTACCGTAAGCAATATAGGCGATATAATCACACTGCAGTGCTTCATCCATATAATGGGTAGACACAAGGATCGTTACTCCACGATCAGCAAGTATATGAATTGTGTCCCAAAATTCGCGCCGCGCTTTCGGGTCAACCCCCGCCGTTGGTTCATCAAGCAGCAATAAATCTGGATCATGGAGCATACAGGCGGCAAGCGCCAATCTTTGTTTCCAACCGCCAGAAAGAGAGCCAGCCAACTGTTTAGCACGGGCACTTAAGCCAAGATCCTCAAGAGCTTCATCGACTTTTTCACTGCGGTTTTCAACCTCATACATGCGCGCAACAAATTCAAGGTTTTCACGAATGGTCAGATCTTCCCACAACGAAAACTTTTGCGTCATATAACCAACACGCTTTTTTATCTCGTACGATTCTTCAATCACGTCGAAGCCAAGGCAGCTTCCTGTTCCCGCATTAGGAGTAAGAAGCCCGCAAACCATTCTGATCGTTGTGGTTTTTCCAGATCCGTTAGGACCTAGAAACCCGTAAACAGCACCGCGTGGCACTTTTAAATCAAAGTTGTCAACAACGGTCTTTTCACCGTATTTCTTGGTGAGGCCAACCACATCAATGACCGTATCCACATCACTCATTGGAGGTTCACAATCACTGGCTGACCATTGAGAAACTTTTCGGGCTCGTCCGGTCGCGCTTCCACCAAATAAACAAGCTTAGCGCGTTCTTTTTCAGAAAAAATAACCGGTGGGGTAAATTCAGCTTGATTTGAAATAAACACGATTTCGCCGCCCATTCCGTTTTCACAGTTATCACATTGAAAGCCAACCCGAGCACCGTGGCGAACTTGTCCAAGAAGCGGTTCAGGCACGAAAAACCGGATGCGTTTCTGATCGGGTGGAAGCAACGACAGAACAGGCGCGCTTGGCCCCGCTATTTCACCGACACGGCGATAAATAATTTCGATCCGTCCAGGAGCTGGGGCAATGATGCTGCGGTCTCGGAGCTCTGTCTCTGCGCGAGCAATTGCCGATTTGCGTGCTTCAACTTCCCGCTCTGCAGCTTCAATCACATCTGACCTTGCTGGTAGTTGGATTATCTCAAGCCTTGACTGCGTTTCCGTTACTCTTGCGCTTGTTGCATCTAGCGTTGCCCGGTCCTGGTCAAGACGCGCTATCGAAAGCACACCTCTTTCCACAAGGTTTTCAGTGCGTTTATAGGTTTGTTCGGCGAGTGTATATGAGGCTTCAGCCTCTCTGAGCATTTCCTGTGCGGCCCTGATTTCTTCCGGGCGCCCCCCTTTTCTGAGGTTCATGAGCTGTGCCTCTGCAGCAGCGCTCGCAGCCTTCGCTTCATCAAGCTGGGCCTGCGCCCGTTCACTATCAACCGCAAAGAGGGTAGCGCCCGCCTCAACCTGCTCACCTTCGGTTACATTGAGGATCGTAAGAATGCCGGCCGAACGGGGCGCTAGATTAAGCTGCCGTCCTTCGGCATATCCCTGCAGCGCTCCACCATCATCACTATCACCACACCCTGACAACATCAGACCCAAACATAAAATCAAAAATCTACGCATAATCAAGTCTCCCGCGGCATCATTATGCCGTTCAAATAAATATCCAAATGGGCTTCGATCAAATCCTTCATCGACAGATCCTGTTCATGTTTTTTTGCAAACACTCCGTTCCAGACCGTTTGCATAATAATAACACCCATGAGTGTTCTGATTGCATAGGTCACATCAACATCTCTAAATTCACCGGCCTCAATTCCCCTGCTGATCACCGTTTTTAATGCCCCCATGGTAACTTCAATGACCTCCTCACGGTAAAACGCCGCATGTTCTGGAAAATTCCCCGCTTCACCAATAATAACCAGGGGTATTGAGCTGACTTTTCTGTCCGTGATGTTCTCACCGACAATCAAGAGCATTTTCCTAAGAACATCTGCCGCCGGTTCATGCGAACATTCATCGCATAGATGATCAGAGATACTTTTGAGCTCGACTGCAATGGGCGATACTGAACGTCGTATCAACGCCTTTAGCATCTCTTCTTTGCTCGAAAAATAAAGATACACAGAACCTTTGGAAAGCCCTGCACGTTTTGCGATATCCTCTATTCTAGCCCCGGCAAAACCACGCTCTCTAAATTCAACAAGAGCACCATCAAGAATATCATCCGGTCTCTTTTCCGGCCTCCTTCTCCACTTTGGTTCCTCAACATCATTCTCAACATGCTGCTGCATGGTCACATTCCTTTACTTACTATTATTAATAAATAACCAGTCATTTATTAATATGCAAGAGAATTCAATAGCTTTCAAACTAAAATGTTGGTGCAGCCACAAGTCGGCGGTATCTTTTTTCCTACCAATATTTTCAAAGCCGATTATAATTCGATTAAATTCAAGTGATCGGATGATTATTGTCTTCAAAAACCATATTCTTTTACGGCCTTTTTATGGACCCAGATATATTACGCAGGCAAGGTTATCAGCCAAGCGCACCAACGGTGGCCAAACTGAATAATTACGCGATTTATCTGGGAAAAAGAGCAACCTTATTGCCGTCGGATGGCGAACAAGCCTACGGCACGTTGATGCGGTTAAGCAACAGCGAACTGGATGAGCTTTATTCACAACCTTCCGTGCATGACTATCAAGCGGTTAATGTGACATGTGAACTCAGGGAGGATGATTTTATTGAGGCGACAACATATATTTTACCGGAAGATTTCCTCCTCGCACCACCCTTAAACGCCGACTATGCCCGACAACTTCTGAATATCTGCAAAAAGATGAATTTGCCTTCACATTACCAGCAAAAAATAGCCGATATAAAACTTAGTTTAGAAAACCAGACGAAAAAATAATGATAAAACTTATAAAAACCCTTTCCCTTTGTTTCGTTTGTATCTCTTTGTGCAATTGCGCCGATGAGAGTGATCAAGAGAAGATAGCGCCCCAAGACTTCGATCTGAAACAGGAACTTTATGACACCACATATAGTACGGATGTGACACCCACAGAAATATCCGGTGTCCAAATGATCCTTATTAAAAACGGAGAGATTGTTTTCGAACATGCTGATGGATTGGCGCGCAGGATAGAAGGGGCAGATGTCCCCCTGACTACGGATCATAAGGTGCGAATTGCTTCCATTTCTAAGTTTGTCCTGACGGTGGCTTTTATGACGTTGGTCGAAGAAGGAAAAGTCGACCTTGATGCAGATGTTTCAGATTATCTCGGTTTTAGCCTTAGAAACCCAAACTTTCCAGATCGGATGATCACTGCCAGACAGGTTCTCGCTCATGTGTCCTCCATACGGGATGGCAGTTATTATTTTATGGGGCCGGATCAGAATTTCAAAGATTTCTTTATTCTGGGAAAAGGCCCCAAAAGCCTGCAACATTTTGAAAATGGTGCTCACTTTGCAAATGGTGAAAATCAGGGTCCGGGAGACTACTTCACCTACTCAAATCTGAATTTTGGCATTATTTCCGGCATAGCCGAAAAGGTATCCGGAAAACGAATGGACTTGTTTGTCAAAGAGCATCTCTTGGACCCGCTGGGACTAAACTCTAGTTTCAGCGTCTGCACCCTTTATGAAAATGACTTCGCACAGCTTGCCACCCTTTACCGTCGCGGTGACGGCGGTGAAACCTGGGATTTGGATGGCCCGTGGATAGAACAAGTGGATGGTGATCCGGTCCGTTGTTATTACGAAAGCCCGCTTTATGCACGAGGGGAAACACCTGATCTAAGCTCTCTTGACGCTGCTTATGAACTTGGCAAGAACCCTACTCTCTTTTCACCACAAGGCGGCCTTAGAGCATCTTCAAAAGACCTAGCGGTTATTATGAAAATGCTTCTTAATGAGGGTGAATATGATGGCAAACAGATCATGTCGAAATCCTCTATTGCTGAGATGATGACCCCGGTCTGGCAATATAATCCAGCGTTAAAAAATGGTCACACAGGCGGTGAAGCTATACCAGGAGATAGTGAAGCGGCCGGCATGATGACAACTTACGGCCTATCAACACATATCGTTGATTTAAAAGATTGGGACTTATCGGAAACAAGCAAAATACTTTACGGTCATCTTGGCTCTGCATACGGTCTTCAGGGTCAGTTCTGGTTTGATCCAATTAACAAAGACGGCATCGTCACCTTTATTACTGGCGTCGGTGATGATCCAGGTAACGCACAGGCAACCATCCCGCTTTATGCCATCGAAGAACGGTTACTGCGTCTTGGGCTGCGAGGACTGGAAACCTATTAATCGAGATATTTATCTGGTAATGGAAATTGGTCATTTTCTGCTTGCCAGAAAACTGTCTCTATGAACCAACGCTCGCCGTTATAGGCCAATTGAATACTGTTGATACCACGCAAAAAAGGCTCAGCGTCGAGCGACCTTCTGCCTTCATAAGTACTAAAGACATGGGCTATATTACCGTAAACATCCATATCACGTGATATTTCCCGCTCGAAAAACCCGTTCTTTACAAACGAATTACTGGCCATTTCAACATATTGCTCGGGCGAGCGGGCCATAAAACCTGACGGCGCATCCCGCGAGACGAAAATTAGTCTGGCATTCAGATCAAACAAATCCGTAAAGCGCTGCCAATCACGCACATCTTCTTTACTACCAGAAATCACGCTATAAAGCGCGGCAATTATGCCGTCAATCGAACTCACGTCTTCCTGACTTGCAGCGGCTTCAGCACCTGTAGAAATCATCATCAGACAGGTGACGCTTAGAAGTATTTTTTTAAACATTTTTCTTACCCTTACCTGTATCGAATACATCATCGATAGGAATCTGAAGGCCATTGGCAATATGATTGATCCTCGCGGCAAATGAAACAATTTTAATCAGCTCAGCATGTTGCGCGTCAGTCATTCCCTTTGCGCGGGCGGCTGCGGTGTGCGAATGAACACAGTAAGCGCATGAATTTGCAATCGAAACGGCAAGATAAATCAATTCCTTAGTGATCGAATCAAATTCAGACGGTTCAGCCATTACTCGTTTCACATCTGCCCATGTTCTCTCCAGAAGGTCTTCATCAACGGCAATATAATACCACATAATATTGATAAAATCAGAGTATCGCGTTTCGCAAATATCATCAAATACCGCTTTACCCTCGGGCTTTCCTCCAGACTTTCTACTGGCTTACATGTTGACGCACTTTTTCCTTAAGCTATAAAACTACCTCGTTTCACACATATATTGTCTTAATAGAGTATCGAGTTCATGGTTCTATAATTTTTAACGTCAATTTTTCAAACTTTACAATCACTGTCATAAAATTGTAATTAATCTGTCATCTTTATTTAATAGTTCATACGTAAAACCGCAACAAAGAGACTCACAAAAGACATAATTAAACGGACTATTTTAAATATTTAAGGAAATTAAATGCCTACACCCAAAATATTTTTCGCTGCGCTTGGCACTACAGCCCTGCTCGCATCAACGTCAATTACACAAGCACAAGACTTGCAGGTTGCCTGGAAAGGTGCACCGGAAATTTCAAGTGCAGATGGTAATTATAAGATGAAAATGCGTGGACGCATTTTTACCGACTGGGGAACTGTCTCGGATAACAGCGGTAAAGTTGCCGACACAACAGAATTTCGCACAGCCCGCCTCGGCATTGAGGGTGTTGTAATGAAAGATATTAAATATAAATTCGAAGTTGATTTCGCTGGCGGCGATGCTGACATTAAAGACGGCTATATGGAATGGGCCCTTAAACCGGTTTCAATCGCCGTAGGTCAATATAAAGTCCCGGTGTCACTGGAAGAACAAACATCAAGCCGTTATATCACATTCCTTGAGCGTTCGAGCATAACTGATGCATTCGGCTTTAGCCGCGACATTGGTATATCCGCAAATTTCGCTCAAAATGATTTCACCTTAAAAGCGGGTGTTTTCCAGGGTAATTTTTCCGGTAATGCCGATATGGAGGGACGCACTTACGCAGCTCGCGCTACTTATGCAGCTAAGATTGAAAATGGTCTTGTCCATGTTGGTGCTTCAGCATTTCACCGTAAAAATGATCAAGGCGTACTGACAAAAAGATACCGGCAGCGTCCACACCATCACCTTTCGCCAACAAGGTATGTTAATACCGGAAGCTTTGATGCTGAATCAGATACATTCTTCGGCGCAGAACTCGGCGCAGTCTTTGGACCGTTATCCGCACAAGCGGAATGGGGTTGGATGAAATCAAATGCGCCGACTGAAGTCGGTATGGATGCCAACTTCAGTGGTGGATATGTTGATGTAAGCTATATCATAACTGGTGAAAGTCGCGGCTATAAGGGTGGTGCCTTTGACCGCATCAAAGTTGCAAACCCGGTATTTTCCGGTGGACCTGGCGCTGTGCAAATCGCAGCCCGTTATGACGTAATTGACCTTACTGATACAGATGCTGGCGTCCTTGGTGGCAAACAAACATCTTACATTGTTGGTGTAAACTGGCACTTGAATAACTACGCCCGCGTAATGGCCAACTACTCTAAATCAGACATTGATGGCGGTGTAAATGACGGTGAAGATATCAGCACCTTCGGCCTTCGCTTCCAGGTCGATTGGTAAACTGGCTTACTGACCTTCAACTTTATTTAATTGACTTAAAAGGCAGAATTTCAATTCTGCCTTTTTTCAATCTACATCATATAGATATCTTGCTGTGTAATAAAAGCTTCATATTTCTGTCACACAAACGCAACGCAGCGTTGTTAGTTTTCTCTCAAGACAAAAAGGAATGATTCCTTTTAATCAACCAAGTTTATTTTGAAGCATATACGGAGATAATAACTAATGTTCAAAAAACTAGATAAGACCTTACTAAGCGTGGGCATGATCGGCATGGCTTTGATTAGCACAGCCGAAGCTCGTGACCAAATTCGCATTGTCGGGTCATCGACCGTCTTTCCTTTCTCAACTGCAGTCGCAGAAGAATTTGGACGGTCAACCTCATTCAAAACACCTGTGGTTGAAAGCACTGGATCAGGTGGCGGCTTGAAACTTTTTTGTGGCGGCGTTGGTGAAAGCCATCCGGATATCACAAATTCGTCACGCGCCATCAAAAGTTCTGAAATAGATCTCTGCGCATCAAACGGTGTCAATGAAATAATCGAAATCAAAATTGGTTATGACGGTATTGTTCTTGCTAATTCAAAAGAAGCAGAGCAGTTTAGCTTTCGTTTACAGGATATCTGGCTTGGATTAGCTAAAGACGTTATCGTAAACGGCGAAATCGTACCAAACCCGTATAAAACCTGGGACGAAGTAAATCCAGCTCTACCAAACAAGAAGATCGAAGTTCTCGGCCCTCCTCCAACATCCGGAACCCGTGATGCATTCGCTGAACTTGCGCTCGAAGGCGGCTGTAAAACATTCCCTGAAATCAACGCAATAAAAGCGAAAGATGGAAATCAATATAAAGCCCTTTGCCACACAATTCGCGAAGATGGCGCTTATATAGAAGCTGGTGAAAATGACAATTTAATAGTTGGAAAACTCAAAGCAAATCCAGATGCTGTTGGCGTATTCGGCTACAGCTTCCTGGAAGAAAATAGTGACGTGATACAAGGCAGTATCGTTGAGGGTTCCCTCCCAACTTTCGATAATATTGCAGATAAAACTTATAAAGTATCTCGCTCACTTTTCTTCTATGCGAAAAAAGCACATGTCGGCACCATTGCTCCCGGCATGGAAGAATATCTTTCTGAATTTTTAAGCGATAAAGCGATGGGAGATTTTGGTTACCTTGCAGAAAAGGGGCTTATTCCGCTACCCAGCGATGAGCTAAAAGAAGTACAAAACACTGCAAAAAATCTAATCGCACTTAAAAAATAAACTCTTCTTGAAAGGCTGGACTTCTATCCAGCCTTTCATCTTTGTTTGGAACGGTTGTTGAATGAATGTTTTTTTCTTAATTATTGTACTTATAGGTTTTGTATATGTCCTGCGGACGTATGGAGTTTTTGGCCGTTTTAGCTACGCTGCTGCAAAACCATTAAAGCGTGCTCGTACAAAAATAGAGGCTGTAATCAAGTTTATCCTGCTGACTTTCTCTGTGATCGCGGTACTGACCACGGTCGGCATTTTGTTCTCGTTGATATTTGAAAGTTATCTGTTTTTCGATCAGGTTTCCATAACCGAATTTGTGTTTGGTATCAAATGGAGTCCGCAAACAGCCATCCGTATTGATCAGGTCGGAAGTTCCGGTGCTTTTGGCGCAGTACCACTTTTTATGGGGACTATCCTGATCACGATTATTGCCATGTTAATCGCTGGACCAATTGGATTGCTTTCAGCCATCTACATGGCGGAATTTGCCAACAAAAAAGTTCGCAAAATAGCCAAACCACTGCTAGAAATCCTAGCAGGCATCCCCACCGTTGTATATGGTTTCATTGCCGCTTTAGTGGTCGCACCGTTTATTCGCAATCTTGGCGATGTGCTCGGCCTTGAAATCGCGTCTGAAAGTGCGCTCGCCGCGGGGATCGTTATGGGCGTTATGATTATCCCTTTGATCTCATCCCTTTCAGATGACGTGATCAGTGTTGTGCCGCAAAGCCTTCGCGACGGCTCCCTTGGACTTGGCGCAACCCAAACCGAAACAGTTTTAAAAGTTATCCTACCATCAGCACTTCCAGGAGTTGTCGGTGCTTTATTGCTTGCAACATCGCGAGCAATAGGAGAGACCATGATCGTTGTGATGGCCGCGGGCATGGCTGCAAATCTGACCGTTAATCCACTCGAAGCTGTAACAACCGTTACTGTGCAAATAGTCGCGCTTCTAACTGGAGATCAGGAATTTGCCAGTGCTAAAACGCTTTCTGCATTTGCATTGGGGCTCGCGCTTTTTGTCACCACTCTTGTCTTAAACGCAATCGCACTCTTCATCGTAAGAAGATATAGGGAACAATATGACTGATACCAATCAATCTGCTCGCGTGAATTGGGGCTCCAAAGATCAAGATATACGGCTTAGAAGACGCTACCGTAAGGAAAAAATATTCAAGTCCTGTGCCATTCTAAGTCTTGGTGCGGCGATCTCTGCCCTTCTGATTGTCATCATTAGTGTTTTAATCACTGGTGTTAGTGGGTTCAAACAAACACGTATAGTACTTGACATAAATCTTGATGGAGCCGTCATCGGCGATCTCTCCGGACTTGATCCTGTCGAGCAACAAACTCAAATAGCGTCACTTAACGTAAACCGCCTTTTGGTTTCGTCTCTTCAAGAAAAATTTCCGGACGTGCAAAAGCGTGCTGACATATTTGCACTGCTTAGACTTTTTAGTGTCGGTGCCCAAACAGATATCCGCGAGGTGCTTTTAAATGATCTTTCATTGGTCGGCAAAACGGTTCCCATTTCACTTATAGCGTCAAGTAATGTTGATATGTTGATGAAGGGAAATATTTCGCGCGACGTCCTTGAAAATAACCGTAAAATATCCGACCAGCAAATTGCTTGGATTGATCAATTTATTGCCGAGGACAGAGTTTCAAAAGAGTTTAACTGGACATTTTTCACTACAGGCGACAGCCGCGAACCAGAACTTGCCGGTATCTGGGGCGCGACAGTTGGTTCATTGCTGACGCTTTTTGTGACATTTATTATTGCTTTCCCCATCGGTGTTGGCTCTGCCATTTATCTGGAAGAGTTCGCACCGAAAAATAAATTTACCGATCTCATCGAAATAAACATCAATAATCTGGCGGCTGTGCCTTCGATTATTTTCGGCCTTCTCGGTCTGGCAATTTTTATTAACTTTATGACCCTGCCACGCTCTGCTCCCCTTGTCGGAGGACTGACGCTGGCTCTTATGACATTACCTACAATTATAATCACCGCACGTGCTGCCATTAAAGCGGTACCACCTTCCATCAAAGAGGCGGCAATCGGACTTGGTGCCTCTCATATGCAAATGGTATTTCATCACGTTCTACCCCTGAGTATGCCGGGAATACTGACCGGCTCAATCATCGGAATGGCTCAAGCACTTGGCGAAACTGCGCCACTTCTCATGATCGGCATGGTCGCCTTCATTGTTGACACCCCAGGTGGAATCATGGAAGCATCAACCGCGCTACCGGTTCAAGTATATTTGTGGGCGGATAGTCCGGAACGCGGATTTTTAGAGAAAACATCAGCAGCGATATTGGTCCTGCTAATGTTTCTTATTTTGATGAACGGTCTCGCAATTTGGCTCAGACAAAAATTTGAAAAAAAATGGTAACTGAAATGAATATACAATCACCTAGTAATACAGCGAACAGCGAAACAGGCACCATTACGCCAAAAATGATAGCGCGTAAAGTAAACGTCCATTACGGCAGCAATCATGCGCTCAAGGATATTAATCTTGATATAGCCCCAAATGAAGTCACTGCTCTTATCGGGCCGTCAGGCTGCGGGAAATCAACTTTTCTGCGCTGTCTTAACCGGATGAATGATACCATTGATATATGTCGTGTCGATGGATCCATTACTCTTGACGGTCAGAACATAAACGATAAAAAACTTGATGTGGTTCAGTTACGTGCGCGGGTCGGCATGGTGTTTCAAAAACCCAATCCATTTCCGAAATCAATATACGACAACATTGCTTATGGCCCTCGCATTCACGGCATTGCCAGAAACAAGGATGAACTTGACGACATTGTCCATTCAAGCCTTAGAAAAGCGGGCCTTTGGGACGAAGTTCATGATCGGCTTGATGCATCAGGGACATCCCTCTCCGGCGGTCAGCAACAACGGCTCTGTATTGCCAGAACTATTGCCATTGAACCTGAAGTTATTTTGATGGACGAGCCCTGCTCCGCTCTTGATCCTATCGCAACAGCGATAATTGAAGAACTGATAGAAGAATTAAAGAACCGCTATGCCATCGTTATAGTCACCCACTCAATGCAGCAAGCGGCAAGAATATCGCAAAAAACAGCGTTTTTTCACTTGGGAAGGTTGATGGAACACGGCGATACTGCCGCCATTTTTACCAACCCAACTCACGAGAAAACAAAAGATTACATCACCGGACGCTACGGCTAACGGTCAGGAGAATAAAATGCCACATTCACATATTGTAAGTTCATTTGATGAAGATTTGAACCAGCTTCGATCCCGAATTTTTAATATGGCCGAACTGGTCTCAAAGCAATTCAGCGAGGCAGAGAAGGCGCTGGTCGAGCGAGATCTCACACTTGCAAATCTTGTCCGAGAAAATGATAAACAGGTTGATCAGATGGAAATAGAGATAGAAAAGACCGCGATTGAGCTTATTGCCACCCGCGCACCTATGGCCGATGATCTTCGCGAAATTATTTCCGCAATCAAAATAAGTAACGCCCTAGAGCGTGTTGGCGACTATGCAAAAAATCTCTCTAAGCGCGTGGTTGTGCTTAATGAGACCAAGAATTTTGATGCTAATTATTCTGTCATTTCGCAGATGATTGATATCGTCAATAACATGAATAAGGACGTCATTGACGCCTATATTAACCGCAAGTCCGATAAAGCGCTCTCTGTATGGAGCCGTGATCTGGTTGTTGATAATCTCTATGACACATTATTTAGAGAGCTGCTCACTTATATGATGGAAAACCCCAAATATATCACCCCGGCAACTCATCTTCTTTTTGTCGCAAAAAACATTGAGCGCGCTGGTGATCACATCACCAACATTGCCGAGCTAATATATTATATTGTTGAAGGCAAACCCTTGGAACTCACACGTCCCAAAGGAGATAATAGCAGCGAAACCAACGTTGAATTTGGTGACTAGGTCACGAGCAATATTACCATGGGAATAGTAACAACCGCCAGCAGCGTTTGAGCTGAAATGATCATTGCCATGAGCGGAGCGTCCCCGCCCATGTATTTTGCAAGCGCGTAAGCAGTAGATGAGGTTGGAACGCTTGCAAAAACAACGGCACTTATAGTCAGTATCGGTGCAAGCTCAAAATAAAGTGCCGCAAAATATACCGTGAGCGGCAACAGGATCATTTTTGATACACAGGCAATAACGCAGGGCACAACATGTTTGCTTGATCCTACAAATCGGAGGCCCGCCCCGACACAAATTAGAGCCAGTGGTAGCGCTGCTTGGCCCAGATATGTGCTAAAATCATGGAGCACTGGCAGCTTTCCCCAACCGGCAAAATTAAACATAAGCCCGATGGCAATTGACACAATAAAAGGATTTCTCACGACTTCCGATATGATACTTGGCTTTGCCTTTCCTTCACCAGATAATATCGATATCATAAAGACGATGGTGAGAAAGTTTGAAAAAGTAACCATGACAGCGACCGCGAGCGCTCCAACAATTTCCCCTTGTTCGCCAAGAAGTTGACTAATCACCGCGAGGGCAAGAAATGAGTTGTGGCGTCCACTTCCCTGGATCACTGAGGAAAGAGCCTCCGCGCTCATACCGTAAAACTTACACACGACATAGGCTATTGCTACCGCGGCCAGGAAACCAATCATCATTGAAAGAGCATAATATCCCACCGAATAGCCCTCTAAATCAATCACAGATGTTTTATTAAAAAGCAGAGCAGGAAACAGCACCCAATAGGTAACTTGATTAATTTGATGCCAAACATGATCGGAAAGAATAAGTGATTTTTTTAATCCATAACCAAGTAAAATAACCAAAAATATTGGCGCAACGATATAGATCAGTTCTATCAAAACACCACACCCTTACTCAGAAGATGGATTATCAGTGGCATCGTAACCACTGAAATCAAAGTCTGCAGCGAAATCAACGTTGCCATGAGCGGTGCATCGCCCCCCATTTGCTTAGCCAGTGGATAGCTTGCGGCACCGGTTGGAGCAATGGCAAAAATCATGGCAGCCATCATCACAATATGGGGCAGTGAGTAATATTCAGCACACAGATAAACAACGACGGGAAACACAACAAATTTAGCCGCCAGCGCGATGGCACATGGGGTAATTTTACCCGCGACCCCGCGTACTCTTAAGCCTGCGCCAACACAAAGCAGCGCAATGGTCAGTGTTGTCTCCCCAACACTAAGAGTAAACGGATGCACAATCGGTAAATTACCAAGTCCCGAAATGTTGAAGGCAGCGCCCAACAAAATTGCAAATATGAGTGGATTGCGCTTTAGATCCGATATGACACCATCGAAATTAACTCCATTGCGCGAAAGTATGATTGTCATGCTAATATTTACAACAAGATTGGTAAATGTAACCAAAACGGCAATAATGATCGCCCCAACCATTGCGCCCTCTTCGCCAAATAGCTGACTTACGACAGCAAGTGCAAGAAATGCATTGTGACGGCCTCCCCCCTGAATTACCGATGTTATACTCGCGGCAGTCAGCCCAGAAATTCTAGCGAATATATAAGAAAATAAAACGGCGGCTGAAAAACCAACAAGTACAGTGATTGCAAGCGGACCAAAAGCAATTCCCGCAAAATCGATGACGGATGTTTTGTTAAACAACAGGCATGGAAACAACACCCAGTAAGCAAGTTTGTTGACTTGGCTCCATACATCATCATCGTCCACTAAATAGCGTCGAAGAAGTGTACCAAGCAATATAATAAGGAAAATAGGGGCTATAAGTAAGGTTATATCTAACACGCGGCTCTCAGCACCTGATCTAAGTTGAAACTCACGAAAAATTTACCCGCCTTCGATTGCGAATACCAGCAAATAACTTCATAATGATCCATAATCTAAAATTAATTGAAAGATAAATGTATGCTGCACAGGCTTTCATTGCCCTTGGCCATAGTTTTTTTATTAGTAAATTGCTGTGCTTACGCTCAAGATACGACACTAAGGACCGGGCCATATGAAACAACTGGAACAGCAAAAGACATACTCGGCAAAGAACTCTCAAGTAAATACAGTCACCTCATTGATCTGGATTTAGATATTACTTGGGAAATAGACGTTCCCGACGATTATGATCCTAAAAATCCACCTGGGGTTATGGTATATATAAGCCCTCAGAATATTGTTAATCTTCCAACCGGATGGCTCGATGTTACAGACGAAAAAAATCTGATATTTATTGCCGCACGAAAGTCAGGAAACAATGAACCTGTCGGCAGTCGTATCGTAATGGCTCTTCTCGCTCTGCCACTTGTCCAGTCGAGCTATACCATCAACACCGACAGGATATTTATATCAGGGTTTTCAGGTGGCGGACGTGTCGCCAGCATGGTATCGACTAGTTTTCCTCATATATTTAAAGGTGCTCTATATAGCTGCGGTGCAAATTTCTGGCAGGACGTGAATATAGAGCAGATGGAAAATATTCAGAACAATCGATTTGTATTTTTAACTGGCACAAATGACTTTAATCTGAACGATACAAAAAAAGTATATTCAAAATATAAGAAGGCGGGTGCGACCAACAGCAAATTGATGGTCATCCCAAGAATGGGCCATTCAAATCCTAAACGTACTAAATTTGCCCAAGCCATTGAGTATCTTGACGCAGCCGAAAGATGATATGCAATATTGATTAATGGCAGTTTTTATGCTATCTTGGTTTTTATTGCACTTATTTTTAGAAATTTTATAATCTATAGTAGTAATACAAATAAACAAACATACTTAATGGAGAGTGATATGTTTTTACGCAGCTTGGTGATTGCTGTATTATGTTTAACCAGTGTCAATCTTGCTCACAGCCAAGAAACGGGTGAGTTTGTTTTGAATGCCACGCCTGGTGAAGTGCTTGGAAGCGACGCTGGCTCATATAGCAAATATATAGGTGAAAATGAAATGATTTCCTGGGAAGTATATGTACCAGAAAATTATGACCCCTTTAGACCAGCAGGTGTAATGGTTTTTGCCGGAGCACCGCGCAATGTTCGCGCCCCCTCCGGCTGGCTGAGCGTGATGAAAGATAAAAACCTAATCTGGGTAGCGGCAAGACATTCTGGAAACGGCGCCTCTATTTTTCAAAAAGAGCTTCTTTCCATGATGTCTGTTCCGCTCATTGAAAAAGACTACGCTATCGACAAATCACGCATTTATATAACAGGCGAAGGCAGAACTGCTGGACGTGCCGTAATGAATTATCCACAATTATTTAAAGGTGCGATATTCATGGGCAAGCAAATTTGGGAAAACAACGCCGAAGAGAAGGTCTCCGCAATAAAAGACAACCGGTTTGTATTTGTAACCCGAGAGACCTCAGCCATTCCCAAAGGAAATCGTTATGCATACAATAAGTTCAAAAACGCAGGCGTTGCAAATATTGAAATGGTAATTATCAAGGGAACTCATCGTTTCAATCGACCCAAATTCTCTAAATCAATTGATTATCTCGATGGTTAATAATTTATGACGAAGATGATAACTATATAAAACACAATTGCACTATGTTAAAAGTATCATTCTATTGTCAATCTATTGGGAAAAAATGTTCTATCGATTCATAATTATTCTGCTCTCGATCACTTTATCATTTTCGTTGTCTTTACAGGCTCAAGAGAATGTGCAAACGGGAAGGCTAGAGGTAGTAACCTCAAGCACAAAGATACTTGGTGCACAGGCAGCAAACGGATTTTCTGAAACTCTCGATAGCGATGATGAGATTAAATGGTCAATTTATGTGCCGGAAAATTACGATCCTTCGTCACCACCAGGAATGGTGGTACACATGACAACACAAAACATGGCGAAAATGCCCATTGGTTGGACCACTGCTCTGAATGAGAAGAACTTAATATGGATATCGCTAAACAAGGCAGGGCAACTTAAACAAAACAAAGAAATGTTAATCGCCGTTTTGTCGACACCCTATATTCAGGAAAAATATAAAATCGATAGAAATCGAGTTTACATTGTGGCCTCAACGGACAGTTGTTACCCTGCCAGTGCTGCGATGGAAGTCTATCCTGATATTTTCAAAGGAATTGTTTATTCCACATGCGAGCCTATCAATTGGAAAAACAACACACCGCAATCTATTGAGCAGATGAAAGAAAATCGTTATGTGTTTGTGTCAAGCAACGAGAGAGATATCAAGATAGCCATGCGTCGTGCATACAAAAAATACACAAATTCCGGCCTTGCAAAAGCCAAATATATCCTGATCCCGAAACTATTTTACGGCAAACAAATTGATCGCCGCAAATTCGCGCAATCTATCGATATTCTCGACAACCTTAACTAAATCTACTCATATACGTAGTCGATAAATTTTGGCTTGTGCCGCGCCATTGTAGCCTGCTCAAAAGCGTACGCGGCCTCGATCATCATCGCTTCGCTGTAAGCACGCCCTACAAAAGAAAGCGAGACGGGAAGTTCATGAATATATCCCATCGGTACTGTCACTGACGGATAACCACTAACCGCGGCATAAGAAGACGTCCCGCCGCCACTTGGATGGTCGCCGTTGATCAAATCCTGGCTGTTGGCAGGGTTTCTTGATGGCATAACAATCAGGTCAAGTTCATGCTCATTCATAAGCGTATCAATAATTTTTTGCATAGCTATGTTGCTATCCTGAACAGCCATCAAATATTCTTCATCAGCAAGGGGGCCTTTCTCTTGCGATTCTAAGAATATTTCCTGTTTGAAATAGGGCATTTCCCGATCAGCATTCTCTATATTAAATGCAATTAGATCAGCTAGCGTTTTTACTTTTACCGTATCTGGAGTACCCGCAAGATAAGCATTCAGATAATGTTTGAACTCATAGTCAAGAACCAATCCTTCTGCACTACCGATCCCTTCCCGATCACCAAATTCGATATTGTCAACAATGACCGCACCGCCTGCTTTCATTGCTTCTACGCTCTGATCGAAAATCGGCCCGAGACCGTCACGCATGCGAAACGGACTGCGAATAACACCGATACGTTTACCGCTCAGGCCATCGCCTAATAGATGATCTGCGTAATTCACTTTGTCAGCGGGTTGCTCCATCGATTTTGGATCTTCCGCATTTTTACTAACCATAGCGGTGAGCAAGTAAGCCGCGTCAGAAACGGTTCGAGTCATAGGTCCCGCCGTATCCTGTGTGGCCGCTATTGGAATAATCCCAGTGCGGCTAACAAGTCCCACAGTTGGTTTAATACCGACGACGCCATTATAAGCCGCTGGGCAGACAACAGAACCATCCGTTTCAGTTCCAATCGTCACCGCTGCCATATTGGATGCGGCAGCAACACCGGAACCAGAACTCGAACCACAGGTGTTGGCGGTCAGCAAATAAGGGTTGCGCGTTTGTCCGCCCACCCCGCTCCAGCCGCTTGAGCTATTGGAGGATCGAAAATTGGCCCATTCGCTTAAGTTTGCCTTTCCAAGAACTATCGCCCCAGCAGCGCGGAGGCTTGCAACCATCGGGGCATCAGCAACCGCATAATTGCCAATGAGCGCTATTGAGCCGGCTGTGGTCGGCATATTGTCTTTGGTATCTATATTATCTTTGAGCAATACTGGAATGCCGTGCATTGGGCTTCTGGGCCCGGTGGCGGCACGCTCGGCATCCAACGCTGCCGCTATTGCAAGTGCATCAGGATTGATCGCGATGACTGCATTTAAGTGGGGCCCTTTTTTATTGAGCGCTTCAATACGGGATATGTAAAGCTCGGTAACCTGGACAGCTGTATATTTCCCGCCTTCATAGGCATCATTTAACTCCATCACGGTTATTTCATTGAGCTCGAATTCGGCAATTGATTGTTCTTTTTGCGCTGGCTGTTGTTGTTCAGCACATGAAAACAGCATTAATGCCAATACAAATACATTTAAAATTCTAATCATCAGTCTTCCCCTTAAAAAAATCTCTCAGTCCCTCAGTAAATGGCGCGCGAATAACTGCACTTTCCGTAATTAATCCGTCAACCAATTCATGCGGCGTAACATCAAACGCAGGCCCTCTGGTTTGAATATTGTCTGGCGCGACCCTCTGGCCCATTATGGTTGTAACTTCGTCCTCACTGCGTTCCTCGATTGGAATATCGGTGCCGATCTTCGTATCCATATCAATGGTTGATGACGGGCAGGCCACATAAAAGGGAATACCGTAATGCTTCGCAAGAATCGCTACCCCCAATGTGCCTATTTTATTGGCGACATCACCATTGGCGACAACACGGTCCGTTCCAACAATTACCAAATCAATATTTCCGGTCGCCATAATATGGGCCGCCATATTATCTGTAAGCAACGTGACGTCAATGCCCGCTTTCTGTAGTTCCCAACTCGTGAGCCGTGCCCCCTGCAGGAGCGGTCTTGTTTCATTGGCAAAGACTTTAAACTTTACGCCATTTTTATGAGCCAGATACATAGGCGATGTAGCAGTTCCAAGGATAGAGGTGGCCAGTGAACCTGCATTGCAGTGGGTCATAATCCCCATACCATCCTTGATCAGCGGTAGCCCCATCACACCAATACCAGAACAAATGGCAATATCTTCCTGATGAATTTTCTCTGCCTCTTTTACAAGCCTTTCATAGAGTTCACTTGATGAATTGGTCTCCGTGTCTCTGGCAAGCTCGACCATACGGTTCATAGCCCAACCCAAATTTACGGCCGTTGGTCGAGAACTATCCAAATAAGCTGCCGTTTCCTCAACCAGCGCTCTAAACTCATCTATGGGAAGGTCGACCAATTCTTTCACCGCAATACAAAGACCATATGCCGCCGCCACGCCAATAGCAGGGGCACCACGAACCTTTAGCATTTTTATCGACTGCCAAACATCCTGAGCGCTATTCTGCTTCTCCATGACCGTTTTATGGGGAAGTACCGTTTGATCCAAAAGATACAGCTCACCCTCCGTCCATTCGATAGATCTTGGCAATTCATTTCCCAGTAAACTATTATCGATCAAAGTAATTATTCCTTAAGTATGATTTCATAATATCTTTTCTTAATCTAATATGTTCTTTAGTATGAACGCAAACATAATGCTTTAAATTCGGGGCTTAAATAATAATGTGCGGTATCGCAGGTATCATAAATTTATCAGGGATTACACCTCCTAAAAATCTTCTGAGCAAAATGACAGACATAATTGAGCATCGCGGCCCAGACGGATCGGGGGACTATTTTTCTGATGGGGTTGCCTTTGGTCACAGAAGATTATCAATCATTGATCTTGCTGGCGGTCACCAACCAATGATTTCTTCTGATGATCGGGTGAGCATCACTTATAATGGTGAAATTTACAATTTTCCTGAGCTTCGCGAAGAATTGAAGAGCCTCGGATATACGTTCTCAACCAGCAGCGATACAGAAGTCATATTGCTAGCATACCATGCCTGGGGTCCAAAGAGTGTGGAGCGCATTCGAGGAATGTTTGCCTATGCCATCCACGACAAGCAAAAAAATGAAGTATTCATCACACGCGACCGGCTCGGTATCAAACCGCTTTTTTATGCCCAACTCGCCGACAATAATTTCGTATTTGGATCTGAACTTAAGTGCCTGGCCTTGCATCCGAACTTTAACGATAGCCTACGTAATGAGAGCGTCGAAGAATATTTTTCCTTCGGCTATGTGCCTGAGCCGCACACCATTTATAAAAATGTCATGAAACTTGAGCCCGGACACTCGTTGCTAATTAATCTTGCATCTGGAAAAATGACCAACACTCAATATTGGAACATACATTTTAACGAAAGCTACTCCGGATCATTTGAAGATGCCACACGAGAGCTTGATAAGCGGGTAGAAGAAGCTGTGAAAATCCGCATGCGTGCTGACGTTCCGCTCGGGGCGTTCCTGTCTGGCGGCGTTGATTCCGGCGCGGTTGTCGCCAACATGGCTCGCAACAGCAAAGACGCAGTAAACACCTGCTCCATTGGTTTTGATGATGCCAAATTCGATGAGGCGGACTACGCCAGACAAGTGGCAGAACAATATAAAACAAATCATCAGGCCAAAGTTGTCGACCAGAATGACTATTCACTGGTTGATGGTCTTATGGACTATTATGACGAACCCTATGCAGACAGTTCTGCCCTGCCGACGTTTCGGGTTTGCGAACTTGCCCGCAAGCAGGTCACAGTAGCACTGTCCGGCGATGGTGGCGACGAACACCTAGCGGGTTACAGACGCTATAAACAACATATGTTTGAAAAAAAATTACGGGGCATGTTCCCATCGAGCATCAGAAAACCAGTCTTTGGAATGCTCGGAAGTGTTTATCCCAAGGCTGATTGGGCACCAAGAGTATTTCGCGCAAAAACAACCTTTCAGGGCCTAGCCCGCACAGACGTTGAAAGCTATTTTCATAGCGTTTCCATATTTAAACCGGAAATGCGAAATATGCTGTTTAGCAAATCAATGAAAAGTGATTTGCAGGATTATAACGCACTGGAAATATTCAATCGCCACGCCCAAGATGCACAGACAGATGATCCGTTATCACTTATTCAATATCTTGATATCAAAACTTATCTTCCTGGAGACATCCTCACCAAGGTTGATCGGGCCTCTATGGCCTACTCACTTGAGGTTAGAGTACCCCTGCTTGATCATGAGTTGGTGGGCTGGATCGCAACGCTGCCGTCCAACTACAAATTAAGAGGCTCAGAGGGCAAATACATCTTCAAAAAATCACTTGAGGGCCAGCTACCCAATGATATCCTCTACCGGCCTAAAATGGGTTTCGCCGTGCCACTTGCAAGCTGGTTTAGAAACGAGTTAAGAGGCAAGATCAAGGAAACAGTCCTTAGCGAACAAATGCTTGACAGTGGTTACTTTGAGCAAAGCTATTTGGAAAGGTTAATAAATGATCATCAGTCCGGCAAGCGCGATTATAGTGCATCACTTTGGACATTGATGATGTTTCACCAATTTTTGTCAAGACACGGTTAAACCTGAAGGTTCTAACCCTCACAGCACCATCCCCAAACGCGCGCCGAATATCAGATACCGTTGAAAACCAGAAGTTTTCGGACGTCGCCAAAAGACACGACAGTCTCGATCGAAAAATTCTGTGATCATTCTTGGAAATAAAATGGTCGGGGAGACAGGATTTGAACCTGCGACCCCCTGTACCCAAAACAGGTGCGCTACCAGGCTGCGCCACTCCCCGACCTAAAAATACAATTTATAAAAAACAAATTGTGGTTGGGTTAATACGCGAACAAAGAGGAGCGCGCAAGAGTTATTTTTGGAAAATAAGTTATTTCTCGGTATTTTTAAAAGTGGAGTAGATGATCCTGTCACCAACATCTATTCCCAGCTTATCTGTAAGCCCGCCATTAAGCTCTAATACCGCTTTTGCTTCGCGTTTAGAACGTATAATAGAAAACGATCTAGGTTGCGCCGATTTGGCAATATTCATGATTTTACCGTTGCCATCGACAAAGAGAATATCAAGTGGAATAAACGTATTTTTCATCCACATGCTTATCTCACGCTTGCGGTCATAAACAAATAACATCCCACTCATTTCAGGAAGGCTGTCCCTGAACATCAAACCATATGATCGATGGCTATCATCCAACGCCAGTTCTACATCAAAATCATAGCGTTGTGTTTCAGTTTGAATGGAGAGCGTATCGCGCGGGAAACTGGCTTGAGCGTTAACTTCGCTTGCCATTACGCTCACTATAAACAACGACACAGCGAGAACTGGATATAACAATTTCAAAACATTGAGCAGTCGAACCTCAAAAAAAGTCCTATTTCGATTTAAAATCATTTCGCATTCCTCTTACATGATATTCTATCAAGTTAATCATCATATTTTCTCAGCAAAGAAAGGCAATTTAAAGGCGTTTCTTCACATTCAAATTTGAAATTCATATATTTTTGAAAAAATAAGATCACTCAAGAAGCTAATTATTGTTCTTTTCTGATTGCATTGACCATCAATCCACGTTCCCCGTCCTCGATGGCAACACTTAGTGACTGCCCTGGCACGAGTTGGTCGATGCTATAATGGCGTAAGACTTCCATATGAACAAATATATCCTGTCCACCATCACCCCGATTTACAAATCCATAACCACGAACTTTGTTGAACCATTTAACCACGACTTCTACATAGTCATCGTCGGTGTAGTTCTTATCTTCGATAATGAATTTTTGCTCGCTTTCTTCCTTTTCAATAGCAGTGCTTAAATCAAAACTGAGAATTTTCACTGCTTGGCGCCCTTTTGGACGGTTTGCAGAAAGGCACGACACTTTGGCACCTTCGGGTAGGGAACCACGTTCATGTTCTTTCAAAATTGAAAAATGGACCAGAATATCCCCCTTGTCGCGATTTTCCTGATCGTCTGCTTCGATGAAGCCATAACCTTTTATGTCGTCAAACCATTTGATAGTGCCCGAAACTTCATCAAAATGTTCTGATGCTGCCGCGTTGTTATCATCTTCTACTGTTTCGCTTGACCCTGTTTTTAAGTCTTTGTTATCTTCAGTAGGCAAACCTTTTATTGCGCTGCTACTCATCTTATCGAACTTCCCTTTTTAAATAACTCTCCACACACCCTGATTTTTATGCTTAACGGTTACTGGTTCTTGTGCAACCATATCCCGTCATATTTCACTTATAAAAATCTACCCATTTCACTTATATTAATCTCCAATAACGCGGGTTTCACATGCCTCAGAGTTATTAATCCAATAATATTCCTTCAAAAGCTTATTAAAAAACAACTATAAAATCAAGAAATTACTCGCATTAAGACTATTGTAGGATTTAATTAGTTAATAAAGTGTTAATTTTAGTACACGCCTAACAAAACGTCGGATATCGAAAAAGGGCGGGATATTAATCCCGCCCTATCTGTCAATTATCTGCATTGTAGGTGCATGACTACTTTATTTTGTCGGCGTAATCCTCAACCATCTCTTTAACTTCCCTACGCATCATAAACATACAGAGCACGTTCGGTATCGTCATTAACGCCACCGTAATGAGCGCAACAGTCCAGATAATAGCTGTGTCAGATATGGCGGCAACAAAGAAGCCAATAACATAAACGCAGCGGTACGGCATCACAGCACCGGCGCCGAACAAATAGGTTATGGCACGGTCGCCATAATATGACCAGGCAACGGCTGTTGAAAAGGCAAACAATGTAAGTGAGATAGCCACAATATACTTACCGTTTTCTCCGAGGAAGCTTTTTGTAAAAGCCATACTTGTGAGTGTAGCTGAATGAACAAGAGATTTACCCGTTACCACCACATCAGTATCTTCAAGATTACCGTTTACAACGGTTAATTTACCACTCAGTGGCTGCAAATCTCCGTTATCGTCATCCTTTAAGAAAACAACATCTTCAGCAAACGAGCGTGCATTGATAATCGTCGCTCCTGAGGAAATTAACTTGCCAGCCACCACATCAATCTCACCATCTAGCGCATTAGCGGTTGAGCCTTCAATGCCATTCAAATATTTATAAAGCGCCTCTTTGTCGGCTGTAATTGCTTCAGAATATTCGCCTTGTAAAATAGTAAAGTCTGCTGCTTGGAAAGTATTCTGGTATTTTTCTGTCCAGGCACCGGAAGACAAAATAACCAAACCTGTAAGGGTGCAAATCATGATCGTATCAATGAAAGGTTCAAGCAGTGACACCATACCTTCTGATACTGGCTCTTCTGTAATTGCTGAAGCATGGGCAATGGCTGATGAGCCTTGCCCGGCTTCATTGGAGAAAAGACCACGCGCTACACCAATACTGAAAGCCTGGGCAAATATGCCACCAACAAAGCCACCAACGGCGGCAGAACCGGTAAAGGCATCCGCAAATATAGATAGGAATGACGGAATGACTTGATCATAGTTCGATACAATCACACAAAGCGATCCAACCAGATAAAGCATCGCCATAGCCGGCACAACCCGGGAGGCGAAACTGGCGATCCGCGTGATACCACCAATAATAACAAAAGCAAGCAGAGCAGAAAGCACAAGGCCACTGATCCAGCTTTCAATCCCAAAGGTACTAGTCATAACCTGAGCGATGTTATTTACCTGAGGCATACTTCCTGAACCGAAGGAACTAAGCACCACGGCAGCAGCAAAAACTATGGCCAGCGGTTTCCATCCCAAGCCGCGGTCCATCACATACATTGGGCCACCGGCTACAGTGCCATCATCTGAGGTAATTCTATATTTATGAGAGAGCGAAACTTCTACAAATTTTGTTGTCATCCCCATGGCCGCAGTCATAAGCATCCAAAAAATCGCCGCAGGCCCACCAAGATAAATCGCCAGGGCAACACCGCCCATATTTCCGGTACCAATGGTGCCGGAAAGAGCCATCGACATGGCTTGAAAATGCGAGGTTTCACCCTTGGCCTTATGCTCTTCAAATTCTTTATCTTTACCAAAAAGAACCCGCCACGCATGCCTGAAAAATCTTATCTGTGGAAATTTTAAATAGACTGTAAAAAATAAACCAATCCCGAGTAGATAGTATGGAAACCAGAATGCACTGCCAAGAAAACTATCTATGAATATTAAAAAATCATTTATTGCTAACATTTAATCCCTCGTTATTTATCATCTCTATATTCTGTCAATTGATGACTTATTATTGTTTTGAAAACATAACACTATAGTGTTTGAACCCGCCCGTACAGGGGGTATTGGTTTTTTTTAAGCCTGTCGGATATTTTCCTGATGCTGGCCGATATTCATCACTCCAAACGCAAAAAATCCGGCACAAGGCCGGATTTTTCAACAATCTAATAATCTTAATGTCTCTTAAACGCCGCTCACTGGAGCTGTGAACCAATCGAAGAACAGATAGAAGAATATGCTTGAAAGTATCAGTGTGATGAACATGGCCGGGAGACCTTTTCTCATCCACAATACTGGTGTAATCGCCATATTCGGGTTTCCTGTTTCACGAGCCAGACGCTCTGAAATAGTCACGATATAAACGTTGGCTGTTGAGCCAATATGTGTACCGTTTCCGCCCATGCCAACACCGATCGCCAACGACCACCATAATGGTGATACATTGATACCCTGTGTTTCAAGGCCAAGAATAATGGGAATCATCGCCGCTGTGAACGGAATGTTATCAATCGCCGCGGAAAGAACCGCAGCAACCCACATAAGCACAATAGACGCGAGCATCAGATCACTTTGGACCAGCGGCAGGATTTGCTGACCAAGATATTGAAGGAACTGACTGTGTTCTACACCACCAATAAGCATAAATAATGCGGTAAAGAAGAGCAGAAGTGACATTTCCACTTCTTCCAGTGTGTGATCCATTTCAATATCGCGGCTTACAAACATAAGTGCTGTAAGACCAGCCGCACTTACAACCCAGGCTTCCCAGCCAAGAGACGTATGATTGATAAAGAGAACAACCATTGCAGCAAGAATACCAAGAGACCAGTACCAGACTTTTTTGTTGGTAACCGGAATTTCTTCAATTTCTTGCCATGCGCGCGGCTCTTCTGCGAGCTCTTCTTTAAAGAGGAACTTGAGGATTATCAGCACGGCGATCCATGCGATAAGCACCGGAGGACCCATGTGAATAATGAAAGTGTTAAAGGAAATGTCCGCTGCAGAACCGATCATAAGGTTCGGTGGATCCCCCACAAGCGTTGCAACACCACCAGTATCTGATAGCAGCGCAGCAGCCATTAGATAAGGAATCGGCGAGATGGCAAGCGTACGTGCGATCATAATGATAAGCGGGCCAAAGATAACAACGGTAGTAACGTTATCAAGCAGCAAACTGATCACTGTCACAGCCGTACCAATAAGCGCAAGCATCAAATATAGACGCCCTTTACTGGCTCGTGCAAGCACCACAGCGAGGTTTTGGAAACCACCTGTAGGAATCATAATTGCCACAATGGTCATCATACAACCGAGTAGGAAAATCACGTTCCAATCGATTACTTCAATCGCCATGTGATAGTCATAAAAGCCGTAATATTGGCCAACAAGTGCCATCGCACCAGCACCCAGCATCGCAAATTTTGCACGGTGGAAACCGTGAACATGCTCACTGAAAATACCAATGAAGGTAAATGCCAGAATCACAGCTGAGACCTTCATATCAAAGTCAAAAATTAATTCTTCCATTTAAAAAACTCTTTTTTTAAAATTGTTAATGTGAAAAAATTTAGAAAAATCAAAGATTAAGAATATCAAAATGGAATTCAGTCCTGAATATCATTTCATTGTAGTTTCTTATAAAATTCCCTAGCACCCTAAATTTTCTTGATTTTTACCATTATTTCGCAGAAATGCAATTAAAATCTGATTAGCCTCATCCGATTTCGTCTCAGCACTGGACAGAGTTGTAATAATATATTAGTCGTAGGGCATGATTGATAAGCTCTACCAGAAAACCATTCTAAAACACGCAGCCAATGCCACCGCTCACGGAAAAATTGCAGATGCCGATCACAGTACCATGGTCCACAACCCCATGTGCGGCGACCGGATAGAAGTCCACATTAAAATGGATGGTGATACACTTATTGAATTCAGCCATGAAGCCAAAGCATGCGCTCTTTGCCAAGCGAGCGCATCCGTACTTGGTGAGCATTTTCAAGACCTTAAAAAGGATAGTTTGTCCATATTGTTAGATAAACTAAGATCATCTCTTGATGATATTGAAGGACCCGAAAATAATATCTGGCCAGATCAAAAGTGGAATGATCTCGATGTTTTTAATGTGGTCCGTGAGCACAGAAGCAGACGCACTTGCGTAACACTTCCATTTGATGCTCTCTTACAGGCAATGGATGAATTTTCCTAAGCTTTTAAATACTCAAGCTCGCTAACCAGACCTTCCATCACCCAGCCTCTAAAAATCTCTGCCGCACGCATAGATGCGTGCTCACCATATTGCTCCACCAATGCTTCACAGAACTCGGGAAAGTTCTTGCTCTGCATGGCAAGTGTCAATAGTTGTGCCTCATCATCCTCGACGGTTTTAAAAAAACACTTGAGATCAGACTTCCACTGGATGCAGTGTGAATGAACTGGGTACTCCTGAGTAGAAACAGGATTATCATCATCCCCATCACTCACCGTTGACCATACTGCGGGCGTATTCCATTTAAACCTATTCATTCGAAATGACGGTTGAAGATGAATTCTAAGGGTCGTCCACGCCGCTGGCGGCACTTCACCCACCTGCTCGACTGTCACGCAATCTCTGTCCGGCGCATCAAACACATCGTTAAAGGTCCACTCGAATTCGGCCATTTCTATGGCTGGTACAATTTCCGCATACGGTTTTGTTTCACGCAAATATTTTGTTATATGCTGCCCGAGATATCTGAGAGAAGGATGCGTCGAAGGATAGTGGTCGATATACCCAAGGCATATTTCTTCAAACATATCATCACCGACCATTGAGTGCAGGACCGGAAAATCTTCAGCCAGCGTTTCCACAAGGCGCGCCTTATATGCATGCGCATAAATTTCAAGCCGTTGCTTCGGTCCGATTTTACCTCCCTCTTCAATTTCAGAAAGGAATGGCTCCTTATCTCCCCTCATCACAGCACAAATAAATTTCTCCTGGATTTCTTTTAACATGCCATATCGCCTATTGTTCTGGCCTTTTCAACCTCTTCTATTAATTCACCAAGCGGTGGAATATGATCATCACGTTCTATCATTGTCGTAACCCGACCCATTTTCGAAATAGCGTATTTATAGAGATTCCAGACTTCGTCAATGACTGGATGATCATGAGTGTCAATAATATAATCGCCATTATTTTCATGACCCGCCAAATGAATTTGATAAACACGTTCCGGTGAAATACGATCAATATAGGTCTTGGGATCAAAATTGTGATTGAACCCGCTCACATAAATATTATTGACATCGAGGAGTATCAAACAGTCGGCCTGCTCTGCGATCTCGTTTAAAAATTCCCACTCATTGATATCTGACGCTTTATAGGTGACGTAGCTTGACGCATTTTCAAGAAGCATCCTTTGACCAAGATAATCCTGAACAGTTTTGATGCGTTCAACGACATGATTTAATGTTTCCTCATTGTAAGGCATTGGCATAAGGTCATGAGTATTGTGACCACCATGACTCGTCCAGCACAGGTGATCAGATATCCATTCAGGCTTAACGCGTTTTGCGAGCTTTTTTAATTCGGCAAGATAATCCATATTGAGAGGGTCGCTTGATCCAATACTCATTGAAACACCGTGCATAACCATTGGGTATCGCTCAACGAACTGATCAAGGTGATAAAGTTGCCGCCCGCCCGCTACCATATAGTTCTCAGAGATAATTTCGAACCAGTCAATTGGAGGTTCGCTATTCAATATCTCCTCATAATGATCTGTGCGAAGCCCAAGACCATAGCCTAAAAACGGTTTATTGATGTTTATATCTTTCATAAAATGCCTTATAGTATAAAAAAAGCGGCAATCGTTATCTGACTGCCGCTTCTTCTTGAATTAATTCCAGATTACATGCTTGTTTGCGCAGCAACCTTGCCGCCTTTTTCAGCGCAATCCGCAGCAGACATCATAAGAAACCCCTGACCTTTACAAGCGCCCTGACCTTTACAGGCGTTTGCGGCTGTTTTACAGGCATTTTGTCCTTTACAAGCGTTAACGCCCATACATTGAACTTGCGGCGCTTCTTGCGCTGTTACTGTTACGGCTGATGCTGCTGCAAATAATCCTGCTGCTGCAACTGCCATTGCAAGACCTGTCTTTGTGATTGTTTTGCTCATTATTTCTTCCTTTGTTTATCTATGAATTTAAACCTGATCTATTCCCCAGTACCAAAACATAACTTCACTCAATTAAACAACATACTCAACCTTGCTCACATTTACGTGATGGAGATAGTAAAAATCAAATTGAGCGGGCAATGTGGCCATAATGTGGCATAGTTGATGGAGTATGGTTAATTTTGTATTGCGAAATTTCCCGTTACCTCCTATTTTCAATCACACACAATCAAAAAAGGAGATAAGGGTAACATGGAAGAAGATGTAGCTAAGTATATGGACATGATTGTTGAACTGGGGACTCAATATGGTCTAAATATCGTTTTTGCAATTCTGATACTGATAATTGGTTTTTGGATCGCAGGGCGTATAAAGAATATGGTTCTTAAGGCTTGCTCAAAAAGCGCAACCATCGATAATACGCTTGGAGCATTCTTTTCGAGTCTGGCACGATATGTCGTAATAATTTTCACAATCCTAGCAGTACTTGACCGCTTTGGTGTGGAAACCGCCAGCTTAATCGCAATTTTAGGTGCGGCCTCATTGGCCATCGGCCTTGCGCTACAAGGAACACTTAGCAACGTTGCCGCTGGCGTTATGCTGCTCATATTCCGTCCGTTTAAAGTGGGCGAGTTCGTTGATATTGGCGGTCACGCAGGTACCGTTAAAGCACTTGGCCTATTTGTCACAGAAATGGCAACTGGCGATAATGTGAAAATCATTGTCCCCAACAGTCAAATTTGGGGTTCGGCCATTAAAAACTTTTCCGCCAACGATACTCGCCGTGTCGATCTGGTCATCGGTATCAGCTACGACGACGATATTGATCACGCAGTTGCTCAACTGAACAAACTTCTCGAAGCCGATAGCCGTATTCTCAAGGATCCTTCCTCGGCAATTTTTGTCGGCGATCTTGGCGCGAGCTCGGTTGATCTTGGCGTACGTGCATGGGTTGCTAGCGGCGACTATTGGGCTGTTCGTTGGGACCTTACGAAAACCATCAAGCAGCATTTCGATAAAAATGACCTTAACTTCCCTTATCCGCAACAGGACGTTCACATTATATCCAAGCCTGAATAAGGAAGCCATTGGCCAATTTTATTGAGCGACAAATAAAACGAAAAGAGAGTTTATTCTGGAAATTACAGATTGCCGGGTGGCTCGCTTTCGGGGCCGCCCGCGCCCTTAGTTTATTTGCCGACCGCGAAGATTTCATCTTCCAAATAACTGTAATAACCTCGGTGGTCAGTGGATTTCTGATCACCGTTGTTCTTCGTATAATCTACCGAAAACTTAAAAGTAGCGACCTGCCGCCATCAACAATGGTTCTCTCGGTGATCAGTTGCATTGTTATCTCTTCGCTTATTCTCAGTGGTATAGATACCTGGATCGTGCTTCAGACATTTTTCATTAATGTTCAGATTTATGAATTTGTCATTGGGCGCGCGCTCTATGATATGTTTGTTCTAATGATCTGGACCGGGGCCTATTTTATTGTCAATTATCATTTTCTGCTCCTACAGCAAAAAGAAATGTATTTGCAAGCAGTGGCTCAGGCCCATCATTCGCAGCTTCAAATGCTCCGATATCAGATCAATCCGCATTTTCTTTTTAATACGCTTAATGCCATATCGACACTTGTTCTTGATAAGCAGTCTAAAGAAGCCAACGGCATGTTGACCAAATTAAGCGCCTTTCTGCGTTTTAGCCTCGTCAACCAACCGCAACAGAAAATCACTATGGATGAAGAGATTTATGCACTTTGGCTGTATCTTGATATTGAAAAGGTGCGTTTTGAAGAACGCCTAAAACTGGATTTCCATGTGGATGATAACGCCAAAAAGGCGCTGGTACCGAGTTTGCTGCTCCAGCCTCTTGTGGAAAATGCTATAAAATACGCCATCGCGCCAATGGAAGACGGCGGAACGATATCGCTTGATGCGAAGCGCGACGGGGACCGTTTAAGGATAATATTAAGCGATACAGGCCCAGGAATAACTGATGAGCCAACCGCTCATAAATTTAATGAAAGCTCTAGCGGTGTCGGACTGGAAAATACTAAAAACAGACTGCTGCAACTTTATCCGGGCGATCATATTATTGACATAATGAACCGCGAAGAAGGCGGCCTACAAATCAAGATTGACATCCCGTTTGAAACAAACGAAGGAGGGGAAGATGGAAACTAAGAAAATACGCACCTTACTGGTCGATGACGAGCCACTGGCAATCAAAGGGCTTAGCTTACGCCTTCAGAAATTCGGTGATATCGATATTGTCGGTACCGCTTCCAATGGCCGCGAAGGGATCAAGAAGGTGAGAGCAGAAAAACCTGATCTTGTGTTTCTGGATATTCAAATGCCCGGCCTTGACGGATTTGATGTGGTTAAGGCGCTGGCCAATGAGCAACTGCCGATTATAATTTTTGCCACCGCCTTCGATAAATATGCCATTCAGGCGTTTGAAACCCACGCGTCAGATTACCTGCTTAAGCCTATCGACGAAGAACGGCTTGAACAGGCGATCATAAAAGTCCGTGAACAGATCGCCGAACATATTGCCATTGAACAAAATGCTAAACTCATCGATCTCATCCGCTCGCTGGATACGCCGCCGGAAATTGAACTTTCAGAAATCCTCACCGCTGATGATATTTCAAGTAAAAAACAGTTTGAAAGCCACTTTAACATCAAGGATCGCGGTGAAATAACACTGGTTGACGTCCGCACCATCGAATGGATTGATGCAGCCGGTGACTATATGTGCCTGCACACATCCGACAAAACCCACATTCTGCGTGAAACCATGAAAAATATGGACAAGCGACTTGATCCGGATGTTTTCAAGCGCATTCACCGCTCAACCATCGTCAACATAAACATGATTGAACGCCTCCAACCGGCCAACGGTGGCAAATATATACTGACCCTAAAAAACGGATCAGAAGTTCAAGCCAGCCGCAATTATAGGGAAGCCTTAAGCAGTTTTCTATAAGACCTGTTTCAATCAACTATATTCGCAAAACAGAGTATCCTGATCGCCTTCTTCCAACCTGAAGCACATGCACAAAACTGTTTTCCGACTGCTAATATTTCTACGCTTGAATAAAAGGTCGTTTGATATTTACGTTTATTGGAACAATTGTAAAAAAGTAATGAATATACCTTTTTTCATATATCGTCTTTCGTCAGAAAAGACTGGGGCGCTATACTTGCGAGTTCCTGTGTTGAAAAAAGAGCTTAACGGTCGTTCCTATATCTTTCTCTGACGTAATTTCCATCCGGCCTTCAAGGAGTTCCATAAATTTATTGACCAGTGTAAGGCCGAGACCCGAACCTGTGTGATTTCGGGTATAACTGCTTTGCACTTGGCCGAACTGATCCAGAGCGACAGCGAGCTCTGCTTCATCCATTCCCACGCCTGTGTCGGCAATTTCAATTACGGTATAATTGACAATGCTTGAATTTTTTATCCGTATGCTGCCGCCATATTCTGTAAATTTGATAGCATTTGAAAGTAAATTTATGATTGACTGGCGAAATAATTTTTTATCACTTTCGATGGTTATGTCAGTAAGAGCAGTATCAATTTGTAGTTTTTTATCTCTGGCTAAAGGCTGCATTGTTGAGAGACAATGATCAATTTCTGTTTTTATATCAAGTGGTTCAAGGTAGACTTCCATCTGTCCGGCTTCAACTTTTGACAGATCTAGTATTTCATTGATCAGAGTAAGAAGATGAAGACCGCTGGATTGGACTATTCTGAGATATTCTTTATTTTTTTTGCCCTCTACTTTGCCAAAAAGTTCTGTCGCCACCATTTCGGAAAACCCAATGATTGCATTGAGTGGCGTGCGGATTTCATGAGACATATTGGCAAGGAAATCAGATTTCGTGGCATTGGCTTTTTGTAGATTAGTGACAATAACTGCAGCATTGCGAAAAAATAATATAAAAGTTATTGTAAGTAAGATCAGGATGATCAAAGAAGGCAGCCATAAACTATTAAACATGTCATTGGAAAGTGTGAGTGGTGTCCAGACTATGAAAATACTTTCACCATCCCCCAGAATGTGATCATTCAGCGTCAAGTCTATATTCAAACTGGCTTGCCCCTCTTGAACCACTGACGCTATATGTAAATTCTCCAGAGCAATGGAAGATCCAAGAGCTGCGAGTTCCTCCTGCTTCAGTTCGTCGATAAAAATTAGCGCGGTTCGACGCTGGGGAGGAAGTTTTGCTTTGGTGTCCTCATCGTCGGATTTCTGGATTAAACTAATACCCAACGAAAAAAGCGATTATCTATAATCTGTATAGCAGACAGTGTTTTAGGATTATAATAGTCGTCGATTGTCAGTGACTTCAACAAGTCTTCAAGGTCAGATTTTAAAAATTTGTTATTGTCCGGCAAGTCAACATTAAGAGATGAATAAAGTATACTATTGTCAGCACCATACAAAAATAAACCATCAAAATTTAATTCTTCCTGAGATATGTTTGAAGCGATCCATTCGACATTTGGTTTTTCAACGACATTCTCATACGAAGCGCTCCACCAGGCGTTATCTTCAGCAAAAATTGCTATATTTTCCGAATATTTGTTTATATAAGTCCGCAGTATGCGGGCCTCTATCTCTCGGTATGACTCGTCGGACTTGTTAACGGTAATATATAATAAATAGAAAAAGCTAATAAAACTGATCGTTAATATAATAATAACGGGAATTATTAGGCCTTTTAAGCTAGGCATATAACTTGCTCCTCTACGGACAGAGAGTTTCCCCAAGTCATCAATTTTTTATTCTGAAGAAGTCGGTAAATACTAGAATATCAGAGTTAATTATTTGTTAAGAAATACACCTAACGAACTGATTTTGTTTTTATTGGACAGATTATTAGCACCTCCAAAATACGCGATTCAGAATGAGTGAGTTTTTTCGAAGGGTATTTGTCACGCTGCAAAGAATGCGTTTGAGGATTGAAAGAATAGTCCTCAAACAGTATGGGACAATTATTCTTTATCTATTTGTTTCTAAACAATAGTGAATGGTATTTCAGCGTGGCGTCCTTGTGTAGCCCCATATTCAAGATAATCAAATTTTTACTCAGCACAGATCATCGGTCAAAAAGGTGAATTTTCTTGCGCTAAAATCAAATATTCATATAATTATCTTTGTTTTACATAACAATGTTAGTTTTATATATAAAACGTCACATCCTTCTCTAATCATGTGATGCATAAAAACAATTTAAAGGGTATAAAAAATGAACAAGGCATGGATTTTAACGGCTTTCTGTTGCATTAGTTTGGTCATGGGCTGTAGTTCTGAAAGCGAAATTGACGAAGCTTCAGATGAAGCCTTGATTGAAGTTTCAGAAAACTCTACCGGACCAAAATTTGACCTTCTATCAACTCCGGTTGGTGAAGTTAACTTCCCAACCAGCTGTACTGCACAGGCAAGTCCGCTGGTTGAGCGCGGCGTCGCGCTTATGCATAACATGATGTATCCGGAAGCACAGTTTGCATTTTCGATGGCTGATGATGAGGACCCTAACTGCGCGATGGCCTATTGGGGACAAGCCATGGTCATGATCCATCCGCTTTGGGGTGATGCTCTTTCCGCAGAAGATTATCAGCGCGGACTTGAGCTAACAAGAAGAGGACAGTCAATTGAAAATATCACAGAACGCGAGCAGAATTTTTTAAGAACCACCGAAGCTTTTTATATGGCAAGCGAAGACCTGAACATGGTCAATGGTTTTGCCAAGATGTCCGCTGTTTGGGACGATATTTCCAATAAAATGCCCGATGATATGGATGCAAAGGCCTTCAATGCACTTTTTAAAGTCGCGATTTCAAAAAATGATCCAGAACGACTTGAAGCAGGGCAGATCGCCCTTGATGTGCTCAAATCCATGCCCAATCATCCAGGCGGACATCATTATGTTATTCACGCCTTTGACACCGCGGACTTGGCAAGCGGTGCGCTTGAGGTCGCGGACCATTACGGTCAGATTACACCAAAAGTCCCCCATGCCTCTCATATGATGACCCATACATATACGCGCTTGGGAAAATGGGATAGTGCAATAGAATGGAATAATATATCCGCGGGCACCGCCCTTGAAATCTGTATTGATAATGGGGCCGTAAATTCACATTATCCACATGCCATGGATTATCTGGTATTTGCCCATCTGCAAAAGGGTGACGACGAAGCGGCCGCAGAACTAGAGAAAGAAATGTTTGCGCTTGATATCAAAGAATATGAAAAAAGCGGACAGCGCGCAATTGCATATGCATATACCGCAATTCCCGCCAGAAATTCACTGGAACGAAAAGATTGGGAGATGGCAATTACGCTCGCGCCCAAAACACCGGCACATTTTCCGTGGATAGACGCTGATAAACGCGATATTGGCAATACTCATTTTGCCCGAGCTATGGGTTTTTCCCGTCTTGGACGCCCTGATGAAGCGACTGCAGATATCGAGTTGTTAGCCAATATGGCAGAAACACTGCCGCCGATGAACGGTCTTGAATATTACAGAATGAAAATAGAAAGTCAGTTACTTGGCGCCCGCGCATGGCAACATTTTGCCAATGGTGACATTGAAAGCGCACTTTCCCTGATGAAACAAGCAGCGAGCCAAGAAGCAACAAGCGAAAATGCGCCTTCAAATCCTGGGGATATCCTGCCCGCGGAAGAATTGCTCGGGGACATGTATTTTGAATTATCCCGATTTGAGGAAGCCCATGCTGCTTACAAGCTTTCACTAGAGCGCTCCCCTGGTCGCTATAACAGCATCTATGGCGCAGGGATTAGCGCTTATGACCTCGGCAACATGGAAGCGGCAAAAAAATACTTCTCACTTCTTATTGAAAATGCAGAGGGCGGTAATTCTCAACGTGCAACGCTCGCTGATGCCCGAATGAAGCTTGCTTCTCTCAACTAATCAGTGGTTAACAATATTATGCAAAGCGGGAAACCTTTCATTGTCTTAGCGACCCTTTTAATACTTGCCGGGTGCGGTGGTTCTGAAGCAGAGGAATTTGATTTAGCTGATCCTTCTGATCAGCAAAAGCTCGCAATCAGTTTCATTGAAAATTTCAATCAGGCGAAACCGATTTCGCCGATAGCTGCGGATGATATAACTGAAGACGTTGCATATCAGATCGCAGACTTTTATGTCGCTGAACTTTTAAAAACACAGGGATCAGTTGCTGGCTATAAAGTCGGCACGTTTGCCAAAGGCCAATATGATAACGGACCCGTGGCGGGATTAAGCGGCCCCGTCACGGCCGTAATGTTTTCAAAAGGCATTCATAACAGCGGAGCACATATCTCGGTTGATTGCTGCAATATGAGCTTCGTTGAGGCGGATTTTGCCGCCGTGGTGGCGAGTGATGCCATCAATGATGCGCAGACAGATTTGGAAATTCTTGCCGCCCTCTCCGGCTTTCGTCCATTCATCGAAATGCCTGATTTACTGCAACCATCTGACGGTAGCTCAAATGTTGGCGGGATAGCGACAAATTATGATTTTAGAAACGCGATCATTGGCGAACTGATCGAAACGCAAGCAACTGCCGAGTGGGTAGAAAGACTAAATAATTTTAACTTCCAAATGACTAATGAAAATGGCGAACTGCTTGCCGAAGGATCGATCAAAAATGCCTATGACCCTCTTTACCGTGCTAGGCATCTACGCGATCAACTCCTAAAACGTGGACGACCTCTAAAAGCGGGAGATTTGCTGTCGCTCGGCAACATGGGCGCGATCAGACCGCTAAAGCCAAATCAATATTTCGATCCGTCCCAGCGACCCGTTTTTCGCGGCAACATCGCCACCGTAAGTTACATCGGCCTTAACCCGGATGGCATCGCCACCGTCAGTGTGTTCATCGACCGAAATTCTGAATAATTTATACAGATTTTGATACCTGCCAGATGCGAACCGCGCAAATAGTTGTAAAATCATGCTTTTTCGCCTAAGATATAAGTGCGGTTACTGCAATTATTTGGGTGGAGATGTTATGAAAAACTTTATTTTAACATTAATGATTATGTCGATCGGAGCTTGCACGACATCCGATAAACAATTTGGTTCGGTCAGTTCCGCGTCCCTAAAGCAATTCGATGAACCCGTTACACAAGCTGATCTGTTATCAGGAGAAGTCATCCTGGGAGCCCCGCTATCAACGGAGAACCTTCCTGACGATAACATTCTGGCATTAACTGACGAAATGGAGCTTTTCCTCGATAAATATGTTCTGAGCAAAGTGGAGGAACCATACAGGGCCAGACAATTGAACCGCGTGCTGTTTGACGACGATATTTTCGGAATGAAGTATGATGTGTCAAAAACATTTACAGCAAGAGGCGCTTTTGAAAACAAATTAGGCAATTGCCTTGCATTTAGTTATTTATATTCATCATTTGCAGACAAGGCTGATATTTTATTTGAGTATCAGGAAGTAGATATTCCACTAGACTGGAGTCCGAAATCGGGGAAAATTGATAAAGTTTGGCGCCATATTAATCTGCGTGTAAAAAATGGTGCGGATGCCGGATCTATATTTGATATTAATGAAATTAATGCAACCCAAGACTTGAATTCGCGCACCCTCACTCTGCCGCACGCGTTGGCACTCTATTATAGCAATATTGGTGCAGAAAATTTATTGAATGGCAACCGAAGTAAAGCTTTTCTTTATTTTGCCAAGGGCATTTCTTTAACACCTGAGGAACCAGATTTATGGGTAAATTTGGGAGTTTTGTATAAACAGCAAGGCCATTATAATTATGCAAAGCTGGCCTATGAAAATGCCCTTGATCTTGATCAGGAAAATTATACGGCCAATGCCAATATGGCAGTTTTATATCTAACCATGGGCAATAAAAGCAAAGCTGAATATTACGAAAAGAATGCTGAAAATAGTCAGATGACAAATCCAAACTACCAGTACCGCATGGCACAAGCGGAATATAACAAAAAGCGCTATAGAAAAGCCCTTTCTCATTTGGATGTCGCGCTTGATCACGGTATAACGAAAAAGAGTTATTTGAGACTGAAAAATAAAATAGAGCAACGGAAAACTGAAAAATACCAATTGAAAGGGTCGAAAGGAAAGTCAAAAATTCCTTTTTATCAATGGGATATGATCGCAGTTTATTGAAACATATAGTATTTATGTGATATCAGAGACCAGCTTTTCGAGGTGACGAAAATTAGAAACATATTACTAGTCATAATCTTTGCATTATCATTGAATGGTTGTGAACAATTCGATGATAAGAGTGCGAACAGCAGATCATCTTTAGATGGCTCACGTCTTGATATCATAGAAGAAAATGGTGTTATACGTGTGGGTACCACTGGCGATTATCTGCCGTTTTCATATTTGAACGGTGACAAATTGTCTGGTGTCGATATTGAACTTGCCAATGAACTTGCAAAATCCCTCAATGTCAAAGTGGATTTTGTTAGCACGACATGGCCTAGTTTGATGGATGATCTCATGGCAGACAAATTTGATATTGGCATGAGCGGCATTACCATTACTGAGGAGAGGAAAAGCATCGCAATGTTTTCGCGTCCTATGCACGAGGGTGGCAAGGCGGCCATAAGCAGAGACGGCGAAACTGACAGCTTTGATACCCTTGCAGAGATTAATCAGCCACACGTGCGTGTCATTTTTAATCCTGGTGGGACAAATGAGCGTTTCGCAAGGGAAAACTTTAACAATGCCATCCTCATTGAAAATGAAGAAAATATAACGGTATTTCGCAAAATTGTTTCTGGCGATGCTGATGTCATGGTCACTGACGCAATTGAAACCATAGTGCAGGAAAAAATACATCCAGAGCTGGATGCAGTAAATCCAAACACCCCCTTTAGCAGTTCGCAAAAAGCATATCTCATTCAGAAGGATGAAAAATTTAAAAACTATCTGGATCAATGGATAGATACGTTAAAGTCAACACAAGAACTTTCGAACATCATAAATTCGCAACTGGAAAAATCCGCGCGAACGGTATCAGAACAATAACGGTCATCATAATTTAGAGAAAAAAATGGTAGATATTCCACTAAAATGTCAATGCGGTCAGGTCAAGGGTGTTGCACATGATGTGACACCACAAAATGGTATTCGTGCCATGTGCTACTGCGACGATTGTCAGGCATTCGCCAAGTATCTGGAACAAGAAGCAACAGTTCTGGATGAATATGGTGGCACCGATATTTTCCAAATGACACCAGCGCAGATTGAATTTACCGAAGGCAGCGATCTCCTGCGCTGCGTACGACTTAAGAAAAAAGGCCTCTACCGTTGGTACGCGGGCTGCTGCAATACCCCGATCGGCAATACTATCGGCGCCGGAATTGCGTTTATCGGTGTTATACATAATATCATGGACGACGACGGCGCTCGCGACCAGAATCTTGGCCCCATTACCACTTTTGTTCAAGGGAACTTTGCCAAAAAAGAACTACCCCCAGAGCGCTACAACAAAGGTTTTCCATTTCTTACAACCCTTCGCGTATTCTGGAAGTTGATTATCTGGCGCCTGCTAGGAAAACACAGACCTTCGCCGTTTTTTAATCAAGACGGAAAAGCCGTCTCAAAGCCCGAGGTGCTAGAGCACCCTTAACAAACAAGAAATCATCATTCAAATCCCCCTTCCAACTCAAAGCGGTCATTCATCTCGTTTTATGATAGTTGTAACTATTGTCTAATTCGCACTCGCTAAAAATTCATCGCGGTCATGTTCTTGTCCATGCAAAATAACCTTATCAATATCATTCCATGCTTTTACATCATCAAATGGATTTTTATTGAGTATCAACAGGTTCGCGATTTTTCCTTCAGTGACGGTACCGTAATCGTCGTCAATAGAAAATTGCTTTGCGTTATTGATGGTCGCTGCTGCCATTACGTCGCGCAATGAAACGCCTGCGTCCGCCATGAGTTCCAATTCACGAAAACTAGTAAGCCCAGGTTGATTGGCAAAGGTTTGACTTCCCGGAAAATCAGACCCTAATAATAATGAATAACCCGAATTATATAGGTGCATCATTGCCCTTCTGCCTCGCTTAGCAATGACATAAAGAAATATCTCCGCGACTTCCTCAGGCGAGATGTCGGAACCAAAGCCGAGTCTTACTTCTTCACGAAACCATTTTGCGTCATCGGTTTTAAACCATTCGATCAACTCCGCAGGCACGACTTTTTTAAATTCAGGATCATTAATCGACTGATCCAGCATCAACTTTCCCAGCCCTTCAATAATCATTTGCGAAGCCATATAGCCAACATTATCTGCCATAATCCTATTTAATGTTTCGGCGACTTTATCTGGCACACCCTGCTCACTGTTTGCGCCCGCCCAATTCCACATGCCGTGGGCGATTATGTCTACACCCGCATCAAGCGCCGCTTTCTGCATTTCAAGCTCATTGGCATGTGCAAGCACGAGAAGGCCATGCTCCTTCGCCGCAGCATCAATTTCAATAAGTGTTTTAGCGTCCATCATCGCCCACTGGCTGTCTTCTCCATAGCCATCTTCGAAGTAGAGCTTCACGCAACTCGCGCCACTTTGCGCAATTTCAGAAACCATTTTTTGAGGCGTTCGGTCGGAGGCAGATAGTTGCCCGTCGACAAGTTCCTTCGGATTTTCCTCGATTACATAATATGGGAACAGCTTTACGGCCACTTCTTGCGGCTTTTCCACAAATGGGAATGTGCCCGGCGCGGTAATCACTTCGCAACGCATATAATCAGGATGCAGCGGAGCATTTACAAAATATTCCTTCGACATACCCGGGTTTGGATCAAGCACCTGCGTCACGCCGTGATACAGGAAACTGCGAGGTTGCTGTTTAAAATAGACCTTCAGCAAATCAGGATACATCTCCGGCTTCGCTTCGCCGGGAAAACCAAGTCCAGGCACCGATGACACATGTACGTGGCTATCCATAATGCCAGGCGTTAGGAATTTGCCAGCAGCATCAATCACCTTGTGACTGGCACCAACTGAAATCGCATCCGTTGATATTTTTATGATACGGCCATCTTCTATCAATATGTTCTGATCTGCCCGCGCATCATCCCGCTCGGGCGATACAATGGTCGCATTGTTTATCAGCAACACGTTTTGTGCTTCAGATACATTTGAAATGCCTGTGCACAGGCATAAAGTTACTAGAATATTTTTCATTTCTCTCAAATTCAATTTCACATAATTGTTGCAATAATATGAATAACTAGGTCACATTCACAAGCAAAATGTAAAAAAAATGGTTGACGTATTAAAAGAGTTTTGATGGGCGTTATCATCCATCAACATTGCGAACAATTAAGGTACGTGACGACACCTTTTCTTACTCCTCTGACTGTACGCTTTCGACCCAATGCAGACATTGGATATACTAGATTAGAGGTGTAAATTAGACTTAGCTTAGATACGGTTTATTCTGATATTGCCTGAATTAGACCGTACCCATATATATCATCGAAGCCTGGTGGACCAAGATCAATAGTATTTTCTTTCAATTGTTGCAGATAAGTATGTATTTGTTCTGTACCAGCAATGTTTGTTAATATAGCGCTAACAAAGGGTGCTGCAATTGAAGTTCCTGTTTGTTGATGATATCCACCACTCGCCTTGGCTGCAATAATATCGACGCCGAGTGCAGCAAATGTGACGTAATCACCCCTATTGGCACGCAAATAAGCTTGATGGTTCTTATCCACAGCGGTTACAGCCACAACTCCACTATACGCGGCGGGGTAAAGTGGTTTAGCGTTTGGGCCAGCATTACCAACAGCTGCGACGATTACGATACCTTTTTCCATTACGCGTTTGGTAGCAATTTCTAGTAACTTGTTTTCAGGTCCACTTAAGCTCATATTTATTATCGGTACATCTTGTTGCACCAACCAATCCAAAGCGAGAATTAAACTTTCTGTGGTTGCGGCAACTTCGCCCGATGGCATGGTAAAAAAAACACTTGCGGCATAAAGTTTTGCCTCGGTAATTATTCCTTTGAAAACCGGATGCTCATTGCCCACCAAAATCGAAGCCACAGACGTACCATGGGTTTCTGGCCGAACACCTTCATAAGGCACGAGATCTTTCATGATGATATGTTGGTTTATGAGAGCTGAATGGGATTGATTTATCTGAGTGTCAATTAGTCCGAGTTTTATATCGGTGTTCTGAACACCATTTGATGCCATTACTTTCGAGAAATCAGTATTGCCAAAGATTGTATCTGTTTCTGATAATTCTTGACTTTCCAAATCGTAAATATGGTTCAAATCAACATCACCTTTTTCGAGCGCTGTCGATAAATCTCTTAGTGATTGCGAAGTGTTTGTTTCTTTGGGTGTTTTGATACGAGTAAGAACTAAACCTAATCCTTCCAAATAAATCTGTTCTTGTATTTTATAGTTGCCTTTTTCAATGTTAAGTGAGGCTTTATCATCCGAAAGGATGAGCATTTCGTCGCTGATAGCCCCTATTTCATTTTCGTAAAAACTCTCATCTATACTTCGAAGTCGCTCAGCATTTAAGTTTGCAATATTGGTAAATTTATCATTCCTATCGTCTTCTCGTTTCCCACCGCTTCGCTCATCCTCATTTTCAGATTTTTCTACTTCTTCTACTTCTTCTTCTACTTCTTCTTCAGCTTCCTCTGCCGCCTGTTCTGCTGCTTCTTGGGCTTCCTCTGCCGCCTGTTTTGCTTCTTCTTCAGCTTCCTCTGCCGCCTGTTCTGCTGCTTCTTGGGCTTCCTCTGCCGCCTGTTCCGCTGCTTCTTCAGCTTCCTCCTCGGCCTGTCCCGCGGCTTCTTCAGCTTCCTCCGCGGCCTGCCCCGCGGCTTCTTGGGCTTCCTCCGCAGCCTGTTCCGCTGCTTCTTCAACTTCCTCTGCCGCTTGCTCCGCGGCCTGTTCTGCGGCTTCCTCTG
>TARA_R110002096_G_scaffold251029_1_pt1 | contig 73015 bp, 66 predicted proteins | sample TARA_R110002096 | Tara Oceans TARA_R110002096 (sample SAMEA4397295) | marine metagenome | biome: Polar Biome; feature: [DCM] deep chlorophyll maximum layer (ENVO:01000326); material: water (ENVO:00002006), including particulate matter (ENVO:01000060) such as... | depth 35 m
GTGTAGTAAATAAGTAGTTTACACAGAATTATTTACAGGCTCAAACTTTGACCTTCACCCATAATATTTGCACCTGTGCAATCAGCGTTTGATTCACGAGAACGTGACACTGTATATTGTAGGACACTCGCAATAACAGGGATAATGGCAGCAACAAGCCACATACAAACTCTTCCTAACGCACTATCATCCTCATTGTCCCTTGTTCCCCAAATTGAGGCTTGACGCATATAATCAGCAACAATACCTAATGCTCCAGCCATTGTTGCAACAATTGTTGATACAAGAATATCATAATTAATTACATGGCCTAATTCATGTGCAAATATAGCTTTTAATTCTTTTTTAGTTAAAAAATTAGCATCAGGCATAATTGTATTATCATACTTTGGATCTATTTTTACTCTATCCAATAACCCTCTTGTTGCAACCACAACTGCATTTTCAGGATTTCTACCTGTTGCAAAAGCATTCAAAAATCCTTTTTCGACTATATTAACTTTTGGTTTTGGAATACCGTACTCATTTGCAAGATCAGATACCAATTCATCCAAAATTAATTCTTTGTCATATCCCACATCCTCACAACTAATATCATGAGCATCATACATGGCTAAAACAATATCAGCTGAAAAATAATAAATAGTAAAGTTAAGTGCTGTAGCAAAACCTAAAGCCATAACCATACCAAATGTTCCTGCAAAAGCTGAGCCAATTGCAACACAAAGACCTGTTAGTATTGATATAGGAATGAAAGTTGATAAAAAATTATTAAATTGATACCAATAATTATGAAAATAATACTCATTCATATTATCATTAGTATTTTTAGCCACTGGTTTTGCCATAAAGAATCCTTACCTACAAGATTAGTTAGTTAATCATTATATATGGTGTATTTTTAATTTCAACTTTTTTATATTATTATATGCAAAAAAAAAACTTAGTTATTATTCATGGATTTCTTCAAAGCAGCGAGATTTTCTATAAAAATCAAGAGATTATAAATATACTACACAGTAAATATAATTTATTAATTATAGATCTTCCTGGATATGGTAAAAATCATAGCATTAAATTCAATAACGCAACCAAACTCAATAACTATTTAGATTTTATATATATTCAGATTCAAAGCTATTTTAATAATATAAATTCTCAAGATATAAATATATTAGGTTGGTCATTGGGTGGTAATATTGCTATTTTATTAGCACAAAAATATCCTATTATTAATAACTTAATTTTACTTTGCTCAAATCCTTGTTTTGTTATAAACAAAACAAATAATATAGGTATGGAGCAAAGTATTTTTGAAAATTTTCACAATAATCTTCAAAATAATTACTCAAAAACTATTAATAAATTTTTAAAACTACAATTATTAGGTATAGAAAAAATCAAATTTAAAATTTATTATGATCAGCTTAATGAATTATTTAATTCTAATAAAAAACCTAATATAGAGACTCTATTATTCAATCTTGATATTTTAAATCTAGACTTAAGAGAAAGTCTGATAAATCTTGAAAATAAAATTACTTATATTTTATCTGACAATGACTATCTTGTGCCATATGAAATTATTAAGTATTTAAATATTATAAAAAAACCTCAAGATATAATTTATACTATAGAAAATTCAAGCCATATACCTCATCTTACTAATACTAATAATTTTCTTGATATTTTACATATGCTATAATCAAAATCTTTAAAAATATTTTTTCAAATAATATCAGAATACACAAATATGTCTCAAAATAATATCAAAGACCAAGTTAAAAAAAATTTTGAAAAATCAGCAAGCACTTATGATCAATATGCAATTTTACAACATGAAGTAGGTAAAAGATTAATAGACAGATTAGATCCTATTAATATAAATCCAGAAACAATTTTAGATATAGGCTCAGGGACAGGATTTACATCAGAGAAATTATTAAATAAATATAAAAAAGCTAAATTTTTCTTAACTGATATTGCTTGTAATATGCTAAAAGCCAGTAAAATAAGAAATAATTTAGATAATATATTTCATATAAATTCAGATATGGAATATCTGCCATTTCAAGATAATAGTATAGACTTAATTTTTGCAAATCTCTCTTTTCAATGGTCTTTTGATTTAAAACAAACTATCAGTGAATGCCATAGAATATTAAAACCAAATGGACTATTAATATTTACAACCCTTGGAACTAGCACTTTGTGGGAACTAAGAACTTCTTGGCATAAGGTTAATCCTAATTATCATCATACTAATAAGTTTCTTGATATGCATAATCTAGGAGATGGTTTAATGAAATCAGAATTTTCAAGCCCAATTCTAGAAACTAAAAATATAACTTTAACTTATAGCAAGATGATAGATATATTTCATGATTTGAAAAATATTGGTGCAAATACCATTGTAGATAATAATCAAAGAAAAAAAAGTTTATTAGGAAAAACTGAATTCCAAAATATACAACAAGAATATGAAAAATACAAAGTAAATAATAAATTTCCAGCATCATATGAAATTATTTATGCACATACATGGAAGTTACCAGCAAAAGATAAACCTAAAAGTAAATATCCTGAAGTAAGTGAGACTTTAGTGCCGGTTGATGTATTACTTAATTATAAAAAATAAAAATTATTATGTCAGCTGAAGTATTTTATATAACAGGAACCGACACGGAAGTTGGGAAAACTTTTGTTACAACTTATTTATTAAATAAATATAAAAAACAAAACAAAATTGCTATTGGTCTAAAACCAATAGCAAGTGATGCAAAGATAGTTAATAATGTTCTTGTTAATCAAGATGCTTTATTAATTAAAAAACACAGCAGCCTTAATCTTGATTATAATGAAATTAATCCTTTTGTATTTCAAGAAGCAATTGCCCCTCATATTGCAGCAAAAAAAATTAATCAAGAAATAACTTTAGATATTTTGGAAAATAAAATATCTAAAACTATAAATAAATACCAAAATCTAGTTGATTATATTTTAATTGAAGGTGCTGGTGGTTATTTAACTCCTATTAATTTTAACCATACCTTTCATGATTTAATTAATAAATTAAGTAAAAAATTTACTATTAATATTATTTTAGTTGTAAAAATAAAATTAGGTTGCATTAATCATGCTTTACTAACTAGTAACTATATTATAAATAATAAGTTAAATTATTTTGGTTGGATTGCAAATGACTTTGATAATAATAACGAAGTTGATATAGAAAATATTGAAACTTTAAAAGGCTTAATTAAAGCACCATTATTCTTTAGCATTCCAAGTTGCTAAAACGTTAATACAATTTATGAAGAAAATCATTATAACTAAAAGTAATTCAGGTGTTACTCTACAAATTTATAATAAAAATGAAATTAAAACTGAAATAATAATATCTCCAGATACTATTAAAATAAACATAAAAAAAATCAATATTTATATACAAACTGCCAATAAAATAACGATAAATTCAAAAGACATAAAATTATCAAGCAATTACATGGATGTAATTGCTACAAATGAAATAAATATAAAAACAAACCAATCTATATTAAATTTAATTCCTGAAAAAATTTCACTAAAAACTAACTTGCTATATAAAATTTCTGAAAATAACTTTAATATGAAAAGCCATCTTGTTTTACTTAATAATTATTGATATGGATTAACTATTTCTACATTATTAAACTCTGCTTGTATTATTTCCTTATCTTTTTTATGAAATAACAATTTAATATTCGGTCCTGCATCTTGAGTGAAATATACATCTAATCCATCAGCTCTTAATTTCCATACTTTATGCATTAAATTTACTGTATCTGCATTAGCATAATAAATAGCAGGAATACTCGATTGCATCGTTGCATGCATTGCTAATGCATTATTTTCTGCACTTTTACCCAATAAATTAAAATCTTTATTTTGAATAGCTTGTCTAATTAATTCCATATCTTGCTTAACCTGATAAGGCCAAGACTTATATAAAACAGAAGTATCTTTAGTAATATTCATTGCTTCAGTTGAGCCTATAGATTTTTGCTTATCTGTCAAAATAATCAACCCAAACATTACATCTGTAAAATCAGAATCAATTTTTTCAGCATATGAATCACTACCATCTTCGTTTTCTCCTTTATTCCAATAAATAAAGCCTTGTTGTAAAGATCTAGCAGCGCTACCGCTCCCTAATCTTGCTAAAATAGATAAATCCTTTAAACTTAAATTCCAGCCAAAAAATTTATTTAAAGCTAATACTAATGCTGCAAAGCCACATGCAGATGACGCAAGACCTGCTGCATAAGGAATATTTAATTTAGTATCAATCTTAAAATAGAAATTATTATCTAATCTAAATAAATCTAAAAACTTTTTTAGTCTTATATAGAAAACAGAATTAAAATTCACTTCTTCATTATTCAAAATAACTTTGTCTTGCTCATTATCACCAACATATAAGCCAACACTTGTTGTTGCACCTTTATTTCCAAGACTTAAAGATAAACTACTTGTAACTGGTAAATTTAACTCAATATTTCTCTTACCCCAATATTTACAAAGAGCAATGTTACTAGGTGCGTATGCACTACTTTTTTTATTAAGTAAATTTAATTTTAATTTGGTTTTATCTAATTCTTGATAAACTTTATTGTTTTTAAAAATTAGATTAACTATATCTTGTTTGGTTATCATTTTTGTTTTTTGGATTTAATTTAATTTAATTTAATAAAGATAATGATAATGATATTATCTTATATTTATCTAAAAAAATATTATTATTAAAAATTTTGTGATTTTCAGATTTATACTTAGGGCTCAATAAAGCTAAAATACAATCTCCAAGCCCTGAACCTGAAATTTTTGAGCCTAATATATTATTATCTTTTCTTAAATTATAAATAATTTCAGATAATACTAAATCATTTACACCTAAACTATCTTGCAGTCCTTGATGAATACTAAAAATTTTACCTAATAATTCATAATTATTATTAATAATAGATTTATAACCTAAATTTACACATTCTTCTATTGCATCAAAAATTTTTGAATAAATACTTACTCCTACTGCATCAATATTTTGTTTTACTATATTAATTACATCTGCTGTTTTAGTTTTATACCCAGAATAAATTAAAATAACATCTGGAATATTATCTAATTTATTTTTATCAATAACTTTTATATTACTTAGGTTATTACTATCAAAATATACTATGCCTTGATATAAGCTAGCGGCAATATCTGCACCAGATCCTACTTTTTGAACATTAAGCATTATTTGCTTTAAGTTTTTAAAGCTTACATGTTTATCCTCTTTTATATTTAAATAATCAAGAAATACTTTATATACAGCAACAATAACAGCAGCAGAAGTACCCAAACCTACTGTACTTGATAATTCTGAACTAATTTGTAACTCATATTGAAATAAATTTTTTGTTTTTCCTGGATTTTTATTTATAAAATATTTAATAACTTCTATTACAAAAGAAAAATTTCCATGCTTTACTTTTTTAGAAGCTAATAAATCTTCTATTGATATAACTAAAACGCCAAGGTTACTTGTAATCTGAAATTTATTTGTGTTTTTCTCAGCTGATTTAACTAAAGTTGCGCTAATAAATTTATCAACAGCAGCTACCAATGCGGGTTTATTGTAAATTACCGCATGCTCACCCATAAGCATAATGCTACCTGGGGCTTTAGCAATATATGTATTACTAGAAACTAACAACTTTTTGTAATTCCGAAAAGTCACTAGTATTATAGTTATTATTAGGCAAAAGATGGCTACCTTGATGATCAATCTCTATTATATCTAAATTATAATTATATTTATCTATAATACTTTTAGTTTTATTAATATCTTCAGCAAAAACTATAACTGCTCCTGCATTATCCCCATTAATAGCTCCAGATCCACATATTTTTGCAGCACAATCAATCTGTTCTAATTCATGAATGAAATTATTAACTTTATCTGGCACTACTTGTATTTTATTTAATAACTTATGATTTTCTTGAATTAATTTTAAAATATCTTTTAAATCAGTCTTATCTTGAGAAAAAACATTATCTAAGCCATTTGTAACTATTGCAAAATCATCTGCCAAATTAGAGCCTTCAAAATATTTACGAACACTACTAACAGCATCACCTGTTGTTGACGTTGGCTCACCTGTATTTACAATATAAAATTTATTTTGATTAAGTTTTTTATTTAAAATGTCAGTATTACTTTGATATAAACAAGAACCACCTTGCATAGACAAATATAAATCTAATCCACTAGATTTGCCATGCTGAAGATTTTCAGCATCTTTTGCTAATTGTAAATAATTACTTTTAGTTAAATCTAAATTTAACATTTTACACAAAGCATATAATAAGCTCATGATAGTTGCAGCAGAAGATCCCATACCGCAGCCTATTGGAACATTAGATATAGTTTTAACAGAAAACCCGTGAGGCAAATTAATATTAAAAGCCTCTATTAAATTAGTTACAGTAAAATTAATTAAATCAAAAGGTGTTTGCAAAACATCTTTAATTGAACATTTTCCTAATTGATAATTAGTGTAACTATCTTGCAACCTATACTTTAATTCTTTTAAAGTTTTTAAGGTGAATTTTTTAGCATTTTTAAAATTTAATAAATCTAGTAATACACTATTGTTAAGTAAATTAGGACTAACTGTTGTATAAACATATTTATTTATAGCAAAAGCAATAGCTGGACTACCATATAAGACTGAATGCTCCCCAGATAAAATTAACTTTGCCGGAGATCTAGCTGTAAGCATCTGCCTTTGCATATAAAATCCTTTTAAACTGTTTCCTTTCTTTCAAACTCATAATGGCAATTCATAAGCTCGCCATAATTTGTTTGGGCTGCAAGTAAAGATATTTCACCACACCAAATAGTTGCTGCCATGATAATTGCTAACCTTCGAGAATTATCTCCTTTACCAGCATTTTCATTCAAGCAGCCTAATATTTTTAAATTATGCTTCACAAAATCATGATGTTTGCCATTACCTATTGCGCCTACAATAATATTAGGTACTGTAACTGCAAAATACAAATCCCCTGTCTCTGTTACTTCTGCTGATACCATTCCTTGAGATCCTTCCACTATATTAGCCGCATCTTGCCCAGTTGCTAAATAAAAAGCAAGCATCATATTAGCAAAATGAGCATTAGCTGATCTTAAACTTCCAGCAAGAATACTTCCCATTAAGTTTTTCTTGATATTTAATTCCGCAATCTTTTCTGGAGTTGTTTTTAAAACATCAATACATACTTTTCTTGGTATAACTGCATCAGAGACTACATTTTTTCCTCGACCTAAAATTCCATTTACTGCAGACACTTTTTTATCGACACAAAAATTGCCTGAAACTGAAATATGCTTAGTATCTTTATATCTATCTAAACAATACGCAAGTAACGCATCAGCAGCTTTAGTTACCATATTATGACCAGATGCATCTGCTGTATAAAAAGAAAATCTTAAATATAATACTCTTCCAAAAACCTGATTATCTATTCTATCTAAACGAGCAAAACTACTAGTTTTGGCAACAACTTTTGCAAATTCTGGCTCATTTTTTTTAATATTAGATATAATGTCAAAAGCATGCATGCCAGATTTCGCTTCTATAACGATAGATCTTGTCATGCACTCACTAATAATAACTGTATTCAGCCCATTCGATAATCTGGATGCTTTTGCGCCCCTGTTAGTTGATGGCCATAAAGGAGATTCAAAGGTTGCAAGTGGGACATTAATTTCATCACTAACTTCACCATTAATTTTAATAGGCCCTATAGTACTCATTGGTACTGATGCATAACTTACTTCAGGATTTACGCGCATTAAAAAATACCTTAATTTATAATATAACCATAAAATAGTATCAAAATTCTCATACTTTTTATATAAAAATGCTTTCTTTTATCATTTTATATTTAGGCGTTATATTTAAATTCTATATTTATCAGTATGTTATACTTTAAGCAATTAACTCATTATTATGAATAACTATTTTTATGGCTAGAATAATTTTCTTCTTTATCCAAATTTCTATAAGACATAGCCTCAGTGATGTGACTAAGCTCTATATTCTTTTTATTTTGTAAATCTGCAATAGTTCTCGAAAGCTTTAGAACCCTATGATAAACTCGCGCCGACAAACCTAATTTTTCCATTGCTCTTTTCATAAATAACCTAGAGTTATCATCTATTTCACAAATAACTTCTAATTGCTTATGTGTAATATCAGCATTGACAACCCCTTGTCTTGTCATTTGTATGTCTCGAGCCTTTATAACATTAATTCTTATATTATCTGATGTATTTTCTAAATTATCTATTTTGCTTGTTTTGTCTAATCCAACTATAGTTTCTGACTTTACCGCTAAAACTTCTACATGCATATCTATTCTGTCTAATAATGGTCCTGATAATTTTTGCTTATACCTTTTAATTTGCAAATCAGAACATTTACAATCTTTAATTAAATCACCTAAATATCCACAAGGACATGGATTCATTGCCGCAATTAGTTGAAATCTTGCAGGAAATTCAACTTGTCTTAGAGCTCTTGAGATTGTAACTTTATGGGACTCTAATGGCTCCCTTAATACTTCTAAAACTTTTCTATCAAACTCTGGCAACTCATCTAAAAATAAAATTCCATGATGAGCCAAAGATATTTCTCCTGGTTTTGGAGATGATCCACCCCCAACTAAAGATACCGCAGATGCAGTATGATGCGGTGCTCTAAATGGTCTTTCAAAAAAATTATCTATATCTACTTTTCTATTACTAATAGAATTAATTACAGCAACATCTAAAGCTTCAGATTTATTCAATTTTGGCAAAATAGAGTTGATTCTTGATGATAACATCGTTTTACCTGAACCTGGAGATCCATAAAATAAAAGACTATGTCCTCCAGCAGCAGCTATTTCTAATGCTCTTTTAGCATTATATTGGCCTTTTACATCAGAAATATCTAATTTCTTTTGATTAATATAATTATTTTTATTTTTCTTGTTAAAATAATCTTTCAGATTAATTGGCTCTAAAAAACTAATCCCCATAAAATGCTCGCATACAGATTTTAAACTATTTGCAGCCAATACCTTAAGGTCATCAATAAAACTAATTTCAGAAATATTTTCTTTTGGAATAAATAATGCTTCTTTATGCTGACTTGCAACAAGTGCTGTTGGAAGTATACTTTTAACTTCTCGTAAATCACCAGTTAAAGCAAGCTCCCCTAAAAAAATATAATTTTTTAAAGCTTTAGATGGAATTTGTTTTGATGCAGCAAGTAACCCCAAAGCAATAGCAAGATCATAACGGCCACCTTCTTTAGGCAAATCAGCAGGTGCTAAATTGACGATAATTTTACTTAATGGGAAATCAAACCCTGAATTAATAATAGCTGAGCGAACTCTATCCTTGCTTTCTTTTACAGCTGTCTCAGGAAGACCGACAATATTAAATCCTGGCAATCCTTTTGATAAATGTACTTCAACAGTGACAAAAGGTGAATTAATTCCTATTTGAGCTCTAGTTTTTATTATAGATAATGACATTAAAAACCTCTAGTTATAAATATACTCTAGAGTATTTTATTACAGTAGCTTCATTTTAGCAATATATATATTATACTTTAAAGTATACACTATAATCTATGTAACTAAAATTTAATTTATGCAACATAATCAACCTATTATGACAAGAATAACACCATATTACTCAGATGTTTTAAAGAATAAAAAACACCATTCTAATTTATTATCAGATAACTTGCTGAATTTTAATAAAAAAATCATGCAGAACATAATTAATAAATTTATAAAAAAAGATATTAATGATGATGTTTTAAGCTTTTATTGGTTTCAAAAACTATTTCAAAAACAATTAAGTATTAAATTACATAAAATAAATTTAGTAAGCGAAAAGCTTCATCAACAATCAATCAATAAAATTAATGATCAATATATTAAATATTTAGATAAATTACATAACAGATTATTAAAAAAACAAAAATATAATAAAAATCCAAAAACAGACAATATCTTAAAAACATTAATTAAAAAAATAGAGCTTAAAAAGAATATTTTCTTATCATTACAAAAAACCAAATGCTCACATCGTAAAGTAGCATATAACCTAATTAATTTAACAAAAATATTAATAAAAGAACAAAATGCTAACAAAAATTCTGTCAAAAACTCTGTTCAAAATAATGAATTATCTGAATTATTAATTAATCGTGAGCAAGTAAAAAGCTTTAGCACAAAAGAGCACCATAATTTATTTAAATCTTTAGATATTGCAATAGATAAATCTCAAAAATCTCTTGGGGAATGCACGCCTGAAGAACAACTTTTATACCGAAGCATACTCGATGTTTTCAAAAATATTCATGCTCTTAAAGATTTAAGCAACTTACCTGATTTTACTCCTGATACAGAAAGAAGAGCTGGGTTAAAGTTTTAAAATTACTTAGCTCTTGGATGAGTTTTATCATAAATAGATGCTAAATATTGAAAATTTAATTTAGTATAAATCTGAGTTGTAGCTAAATTACTATGACCTAAAAATTCTTGTATTATAGGTAAGCTTTCACATGACTCTAAAAAATGACTTGCTGAACTATGTCTAAATAAATGGGGGTGTAATTTAATATCTAAGCCTAATTTTATTCCCCATTGATTCAATCGATCTTGAATAGATCGAATACTTAATGACTTATAAGGCTTTGTTAAAGTAATAAACAAAGATTCTTGACTTAAATCTTTATTATCTAAATTAATATATAAATTTCTAATACTTAACCATTTAGTAACTTTATCTTTCGCAAAACTTCCAAAAGGTACTTTTCGTTGCTTATTACCTTTACCTGTTATAACTATCAAACCATCTGTTGCATGATTTATATGTTGAATACTCAAACTTGCAAGCTCAGATAATCTTAGTCCGGTACTATAAAATAATTCCATTATAGTTATATCTCTTAAATCAATATGTTTCTCAATTTTTTGATTTAAAATACTTATTATTTCATCAGGATTTAAAATTTTAGGTAATTTATGTTCTAATTTTTTTTGTGGCAATTTTACAACACAAGGATTAGTATTAACTATTTTTTTAAAAATTAAATAATCAAACAAACCTCTAACAGCTGACATTTGTCTTTGCATGGTATTAATTTTAATACCTTTAGATCTTACAGTTAGAATATAATGTCTGATAATAGTCGTATCGATATTTTCAACGTTTTTAATAATATCTGTTTTTTGTGATATTAAAAAATTATAAAAAGTTTGTAAATCAAAAGCGTAACTTTCTAAAGTATTTTGCGCAAGATTTTTTTCAATCTGTAAATATTTTAAAAAATCTATAATATATTGTGAAAAATTATTCAAAATACCATTTCACCAGTAAAAACATAATCAGGGCATCCAGATAGGAAAATTTCTTGTTTATCTGAATTAACTTCTGTAAAGACTGAGCCGTGCTTAAAACAAACCTCAAATTTATTACTAGGAGAATTATTTTTATCAAAGCAAGCAATACTTGCAGCACTTGCAGCACTACCACAAGCCAAAGTTAAACCAACACCTCTTTCATAAGTAATGATATTAATTTTATTATTTTTATTATTTTTATTAGATACAAAAGATATATTGTTATTTTGAACTAATTTTTCATCTATTAAATTAATTAACTTATTTTTATCAATATTAAAATTATCTTCTAAAAAAATAATTAAATGTGGATTGCCTATATTTATCTTATATATTAAATATATTATATTATCTAAATTAAGTGTGTCTTTATGTTCTATATTATACTTACCAAGGTTTACTGTATATTTATTGTCAATGCTCTTAGTATTATATATTTCTATACTTGTAGTTTTGGTATTCAACTTTATTTTATTTTGTAATGAAAGTTTATTTAATTTTATAAAGCTAGATAGACACAAAGAGCCATTACCACATTGCCCTGATTCACTGCCATCTGCATTATAAATTAAATAATCAAAATCACTTTGCTCATCTGATGGTGGGCGCAAAATTAAAACTTGATCACATCCTATACCTAAATTCCTATTAGATATAAGTTTTATTATATCTGAATTTATCTCAAAATTATAAGTTACATTATCAATAACTATAAAATCATTACCTAATAAAGTCATTTTATGAAAGATTAAATTCATCTAATAAATATTTATATAAATTAATTTTGATCAAATAAAAATCTAACTATACTTTAGCTAAAATAGCAAAAACAGATAATTAGATACTTAAAACTATAATTATTAAAGTATAAGCTAATCTTTTAGACTTTGCTATTTTTAAAAATAACTCTTAAATTTTATTATTGAGAGCTTTTTTTTGTGTTTAATAAATCATTGGAATTAAATTTAGTATTAAAATCAAGTTGTAAACTTATATCTTGTTTATTCCCACAGGATGTTAAAAAAAAGCAAAAATTAAACAAAAACATTTTTAAAAAAATTTTTTTTGTTTTAATAAATTTATTCATTATATATAATTCCTATAAGATATCTGATAGTATATTTTTTAAAACATTTCAAAAACAAACAATATTAAAGCATAAAAAATCATGAATCCAAAATTAGAAACTATAAACATCTTTACTCAAGAAAATAATCAATATAATTATGTTATTATCTGGATGCATGGTTTAGGAGCGGATGGAAACGATTTTGTTCCTATAGTAAATCAATTAAACTTATTAAAAAATAAAAATATAAAGTTTATTTTTCCTAATGCTCCTAATCGACCTGTAACTATTAATAATAATATGATTATGAGAGCGTGGTTTGATATTTTATCTTTAGATCGTGCAGCTTCTCAAGATAAAAAAGGAATTTTAGAGTCGAAAAATTTAATTATCGACATTATTAATGATGAACATATCAATAATAATATTCCATATGAAAATATTTGTCTTGCTGGATTTTCTCAAGGTGGTGCTTTAGCTTTATATACTGCTTTAACTTGCAAATTTAAACTAAATTCCGTTATAGCATTATCGTGTTATTTACCAATATCGGATGATTTTATAATTAATAAAACAGATGAAAATAAGAATACTCCAATTTTATTAACGCATGGCACACATGATTCAATGATACCAATAGAGTACGCTAATATATCTTGTCAATTACTTAATGAGCTTAATTATAATGTTATTTTTAAAGAGTATCGTATGGATCATAGCTTATGTGATAGTGAAATAAAAGATATTAATGTATATTTAAATAAACATTTGCAATAATTTTTTATTTAAATATACTATCTTCTTTGAACATAGCAGTTTTAGCTCCTCCAAATATAAACTGCTATGTTCAGCTTGCACCTTACTTCTTAATAAAATGCTTATGCCATAAAAGCTAGAAATAAATCATAAATACTTGCTAGAATTAGTATAAAAATATTAATACCAAAACCAGCTCCTTTTAAACTATGCTTGTCAGACATTATCCCAATTGGAACTAAAACTCTAGATACAAATAAAGCTATATAGCAGACATGAAGATATAGAACATGAGCTCCTGCTAATTCACCTAAAAATAAAACCAATATACTTATTGGTATATATTCCGCTGCATTTGAATGAACTCTAATAGCTTTTTGTAATGACTCTGAATAAGTCGCAGTTAATACCCCAAAAGATTTTTCTTTGCATCTTTTTGCTGACACCATGATTGACAAGAGTGCAAATAAAATACCAAAAAATGGCACATAATATAAAGTTTGCATAATATATTCCCTATAAGTTTAATTTCCTTACATCAAATTATAGATATCTTCAACCTGTTTTGGCAAATTATTACTTAAAACTTTACAACCTTTTTCAGTAACTAATATATCATCTTCGATTCTTACACCTATATTATGCCATTTTGAATCAAGAGATTTAATATAATCAGATAAATATAAACCAGGTTCAACAGTTAAAACCATCCCAGCCTCTAACTTACGCCATTTATTTTCTACTTTATAAGCTCCAACGTCATGTGTATCAAGACCTAAAAAATGACCACTTGAATGCATATAGTAAGGCTTATATAACTCTTGCTCTATTAATTTACTAATCTTTCCATTTAATATGCCAAGTTTGACCAATCCTGTAACTAAAACTTCTACGATAGCCTTTTGCGCATTAATCCAAGAGTTTCCAGGATAAATCTGCTCAATTCCAGCTAACTGGGCATCTAATACTAATTGATAGATATATAATTGATTTTGATTAAATTTACCTGAAACAGGAAATGTTCTCGTAATGTCTGATGCATAATTATTATATTCACAGCCAGCATCAATTAAAACTAAGCTGTCTTTTACTAAAGACTGATTATTATCAGTATAATGCAAAATACAAGCATTTTTATGTGATGCAACAATAGCAGGGTACGCCTCACCTCCTGCTCCATTAAAATAAAACTCTCTTATAAGCTCAGCATATAGCTGTTGTTCTGACTTACAATGCTTAACACTTTGCATAGCCTTAATATGACCAAGAACCGAGATATCTGCTGCTTTTTGCATTTGATTTATTTCAAAATCTGACTTAATCAGCCTCATCTCGCCTAAAATATTCTCATAAGAAAGAATATTGTCAGGTACAGTAATTCCTGATCTATCTTTATATTTTAATTTATTTAAAGTTTTAATGATTTTACAATCTAACTTATGATTTTGGCCTATAGAGTAATATAAGTTATCATTATTTTTTAAAATATTAGTTAACTTGTTCTCAAAATCACCTAAATCAAAAGCTGCATCAAAACCATAATTAGTTTTAGCATTATGAGAGCCACAAATCTCTCCTTCCCATTGCTCGATAATAGGATTTTTTGGATTACAAAATAATAAAGACTGTCCAATCCCTAAATTATCTATATTATCAGATTTAATTAACACTAAAATAGCATCAGGCTCAGGAAATTCAGTTAAATAATAAAAATTATTACCTTGTCTAAAATTAAAATTAATATCTCTATTCTTTATTTGATAATTATTTGCGGGTATTATTGTCACTGAATTATTTTTTAACTTTTTTAAAAAATTTTGCCTTCTTATCTTAAATATTTCTTTATTTTGAGTCATATAATAAATCTATACCTTTATTATTTATAATTATTCTACAGTAACTGATTTAGCTAAATTTCTAGGCTTATCAACATCAGTGCCTCTTAAAATTGCAACATGATAAGCCAACAGCTGCAAAGGTATAGTATAAATTATAGGAAGAAACAATTGCTCTACACTTGGCATATGTATAACTTTAGCTTTTTTAGCCAAACTTAGATCACTTTTATCGGTCAAAATAAAAATTTCTCCACCCCTTGCTTGAACTTCTTCTAGATTAGAAAGCATCTTGGGTAATAAATTATCATTTGGAACTAAAGCTACAACTGGCATATTACTATCAACTAACGCTAAAGGTCCGTGCTTTAATTCTCCAGCAGCATAGCTTTCTGCATGAATATATGAAATTTCTTTTAATTTTAATGCTCCTTCTGCTGCAATAGGACTCATAATATTACGTCCTAAAAATAAAGCATGTTCTTTATTAACAAAATCTTTTGCTATTTTAGCAATAGTTTTATCTAACTTTAAGGTCTGCTCTATATAAAAAGCTAATTTTTGAAATTTAAATAAAGACTTTTCTAATTTTAACTTATTATCATTTATATTTTTTTGTTTTAAATATTCAACCAAAATTAATAAAGTTAAAAGTTGTGTAACAAAAGCTTTAGTGGATGCAACTCCAACTTCAACACCTGCCTTAGTATAAAAAACCACATCAGATTCTCTAACTAAAGAACTCTCAGGGACATTGCAAATAACAGCTGTAACTAAATAATTATGTTCTTTTGCCAATCTTAACGCTGCTAATGTATCTGCTGTCTCACCCGACTGAGATATTGTTAAAAATAAACTATTATCTAAAACAACAGGTTTTTTCACTCTAAATTCACTTGCAATATCAACAAAACAAGGAATTTCTAATTCTTTTTCTATTATATATTTAGACAAAATTGCTGCGTTATAACTTGAGCCACATGCAACTATTTGTATGCATTTTATTTTATCTGAAAATTTGTGAAATTTAACAAACCCATCTAAATTAGTATCACTTAAAAAATAATTAATAGTGTTACTTACACTTTCTGGCTGCTCAAAAATTTCTTTTTGCATATAATGCCTATAATCACCAAGATTATACGAGGAAGATTCAATACTTGATAATTTAGGTATTCTTAATTTAGTTATGTCGTTTAAACTAAAATCATAAATTTTATAATTTTTTTTAGAAATAACTGCTATATCATTTTCCTCTAAATAAACAAATTTATTTGTAACTGGTAATAAAGCCAAAATATCTGATGCTATAAAGTTTTCTCCAATACCACAACCTAATATTAATGGGCTACCTTTTCTTATTGCATATAAATTATCTTTATCATAAGCAAACCATAAACCCAGAGCATAAGCCCCTTTAGCTACTTCAGAAAAATCTTTTAACGTTTTTAAAAGCAAGGCTATTGTATTATTTTCTAAATTATTTTTTATGTTTTTTTTATATAAATAATGCAAAAGATGCGCTATAACTTCAGTATCAGTATCTGATGTAAATTTATAATTATAATCTATAAGCATTTTTTTTAATTCAATATAATTTTCTATTATTCCATTATGAACGACTATTATTTCATCATTAGAAATAAAAGGATGAGCATTTAGCTCTGTAGGATCACCATGAGTTGCCCATCTGGTATGTGCAAGACCTATACTGCCTAATAAGTCTATTTTTTTAACACCTGATTTTAAATTTTCAACTTTTCCTACTTTTCTAACTCTTGTGATCATTTCATTATGGACAACAGCAACACCAGCAGAATCATAGCCTCGATATTCCATTTTTTCTAATCCACATATTAAAATATCTGAAACATCTCTTGCTGCATTAGCGCCTATTATTCCACACATAAAAATACCTTATTTATTTTTTTATTTATATCTTTTGCTATTTGTTCTGATCTTTTTTTTCTGGTCTTTTCCAAGACGATATGGTTTTTTGTTTTGCTCTTGTTAGTGTCAAACTATCTTTAGGTGCTAATTTAGAAATAATTGATCCTGCTCCAACTGTTGCGTTTTTCTCAATGACAACTGGCGCAATCAATGAAGAATTAGAGCCAATAAAAGCGCCATCTTCAATAACAGTTTGGTGCTTGTTAACACCATCATAATTACAAGTTATAGTCCCAGCGCCTATATTCACTCTTTCACCAATAATAGAATCACCAATGTAACTAAGATGATTTATTTTGCTAAATTTATTAATAATAGATTTTTTAATTTCAACAAAATTTCCTATTTGAGAGTTAGATTTAATTATAGTCTCAGGTCTTAATCTTGCAAAAGGACCTATATTACAATTAGATTCAATGCTAACATTTTCTAAATAAGAGTTAGCTTTTATTACTACATTATTACTAAGCTTAACATTTTTTAAATAACAATTAGGCTCAATTATACAATTATCTCCAAGCTCAATATTTCCTATAAAAACATTATTAATATCTATATAATTGTCAATTCCTGTCTTTATATTACCTCTAATTTCTATTTTATCTATATCAGCAAGACTAACTCCTTGCTCTAATAGATTATAAGCTAATATTTTTTGTAAATATCTTTCAGCTAATTGTAATTGGTATCTAGAATTAACCCCTTGAACTGCTATAAAATCTTTAGGAGACACTAATACAGAATTGATATCACAATTATCTTTAACAGCTATCTTAATAACATCTGTTAAATAATATTCTTTTTGAGAGTTATTATTATCAACTTGATCCACCCACTTGAAAATTTCAGGTACAGGATAAACTGCTATTCCCGTATTAATTTCTTTTAATAATTTTTGTTCTTTATTTGCATCTTTTTCTTCAATAATACCTGTAATTTTATTATTATTTCTAATAATTCTACCCAAACCATATGGATTATCTGCAACAATAGTTAATAGCTTAATATTATTAGAATTAATATCTAATAATTGATTTAAATCATTTATATTAACTAATGGAACATCTGCGTATAAAACTAATAACTTATCTAGCTTTAATTTAGATTTTTTTAATTGTTCTAAAGCCTGTTGTAATGAATGAGCAGTGCCTAATTGCTTTTCTTGATATACCCAATTAATTTTTTTATAATTTTGATATAACTTTTGAATTTTGTCTTTATTAGAACCGCATACTATAAATATATTTTCTTCATCAGCTAAAGTTTTAGCTTTTTCTAAAACATATGATAGTAAAGGTTTTCCTGCCAGATTATGCAGTACTTTAGGAGTTTTGGATTTCATTCTGGTACCCTGACCTGCAGCCAGAATTACTATCCCTAATTTAGAATTATGGTCCATTATATTTATCAAACACTCCTTGTTAAGTATTAGAATATAACTCTATATTATTTTCTTATATTTTTCCATTTTCTTAAAGCAGCTAATTGTGCTGAAGCTTGAAGTAATCTTGTTTGTACAGTAGCATACTCAATTTCAGAAGTTTTACTCTCTAAAATTTTTCTTGCTTCTTCTTGAGCTTCAATAAGCCTAGATTCATCTAAATCTGATGCTCTTTCAGCTAAATCTGATAGTACTGTTACTTTAAAAGGTTGTACTTCTATAATACCGCCTGATATATAAAAAACTTGCTCTTCAGTACCTTCTTGATTAAATAACCTTACTTGGCCTGGAATTAACATCGCCAGCATTGGAGCATGTCTTGGCTTAATTCCAAGCTCACCATTAAATGCGGTGGCAACTAATAAGTGAGTCTCGCCTTCAAATAGAGTTTTTTCTGCACTGACTATATCAACTTTAATAGTACTTGTAGCACTCACAATAATTCTCCCAAATAAAAAAATAATTAGCCAAAATATAATAATATTTAATCTATTTTGGCTAACATAATATAATAAATATATTTTTTATAAAGTTTCAGCTTTTTCAACAGCTTCTTCAATGCTTCCAACCATATAAAAAGCCTGCTCAGGAAGATGATCATACTCGCCTTCTGAAATAGCTTTAAATGATTTAATCGTTTCTTTTAATGGAACATATTTACCTGGGGCACCTGTAAATACTTCAGCAACGAAAAATGGCTGAGATAAAAACTTTTGAATTTTTCTTGCTCTAGATACTGTTAACTTATCTTCTTCTGATAATTCATCCATACCTAAAATAGCAATAATATCTTTTAATTCATTATAGCGCTGTAAAATTTGCTGAACTTTACGAGCAACATCATAATGTTCTTGACCAATTACTAATGGATCTAACTGTCTACTTGTTGAATCTAAAGGATCAACAGCAGGATAAATACCTAATTCAGCAATTTGTCTTGATAATACAACTGTTGAATCCAAATGTGAAAAAGTAGTTGCAGGAGAAGGATCTGTTAAATCATCAGCAGGAACATAAACAGCTTGAATAGATGTAATAGATCCTGTTTTAGTTGATGTAATACGCTCTTGTAATTTACCCATTTCTTCTGCTAATGTTGGCTGATATCCAACAGCTGAAGGCATACGTCCTAATAATGCAGATACTTCTGTTCCAGCTAAAGTATAACGATAAATATTATCAACAAAAAACAATACATCACGACCTTCATCTCTAAATTTTTCAGCCATAGTTAAGCCTGTTAAAGCAACACGTAATCTATTGCCTGGTGGCTCATTCATCTGACCATATACTAGAGAAATTTTATCTAATACATTCGAGTCTTTCATTTCATGATAGAAATCATTACCTTCTCGTGTTCTTTCACCAACACCTGCAAATACAGAGTAACCACTATGCTCTGCAGCAATGTTACGAATTAACTCCATCATATTTACAGTTTTACCTACACCTGCACCACCAAATAGACCTACTTTACCACCTTTAACAAATGGACAAATTAAATCAATTACTTTAATACCTGTTTCTAAAATTTCAATTTCAGATGACTGATCAACAAATGCAGGAGGAGTATTATGTATAGATCTTTTCTCTTTCTCTCCAATAGCTCCTTTTTCATCAATAGGATTACCTAAAACATCCATTATTCTGCCTAAAGTTTCTTCTCCTACTGGAACTTGAATAGGTTTACCTGTGTTTAATACTTCAGCGCCTCTTTTCAATCCTTCAGTAACACCCATAGCAATAGCTCTTACAACGCCATCACCCATTTGTTGCTGAACCTCTAAAGTAAGATTCGATTCTTTTACATTTAATGCATCATAAACCTTAGGAACTGAATCTCTTGGAAACTCTATATCAACTACAGCACCAATAATTTGATTAATATATCCAACGCTCATTTATATCACCCTAAAAAATAAAAGTATAAATTCAAAAAATATGTTAAACAGCTGCAGCTCCTGCCACAATCTCTGATAATTCCTGTGTAATAGCAGATTGTCTTGCTTTATTATAAGCTAATTGTAAACTGTCAATTACATCATCAGCATTATCCGATGCTGATTTCATGGCCACCATTCTTGCGGCTTGCTCACAAGCATAGTTTTCAACAACTGCTTGATATACTTGAGACTCAATAAACCTCTTAAGCAAAGTATCTAATAAAACATAGGGATCTGGTTCATATATATAATCCCAACTATTTTTATTTTCTGCTAAAGTTTCAGAAACTGGCAAAGGCAATATTTGCTGAACAACTGGTTGTTGAGTCATTGTGTTAACAAATTTGTTATAGCACAAATATATTGCATCTAATTCTGCATTTTCATATGCTTTAAGCATTACTTGAACTAGGCCAATTAATTTTTCAATACTAGGAGAGTCACCCATACCACCTTTAGCTCCAAGTACTTTAGATTTTAAATTCCTAAAGTAACTAACAGCTTTACTTCCTATTAAGCAAGAAGAAGAATCTATTCCATCTTTTTCAAACTGGCGCATTTCATTTATAACGCTTTTAAATAAATTAATATTTAAACCGCCACAAAGACCTCTATCACTAGAAATAATAATAAAGCCTGCTTTTTTGATATCTCTTTTAATCAAATAAGGATGCTTATACTCTGCATTTCCAGCAGATAAATGGCTTATAACCTCGCTAATTTTATCAGCATAAGGTCTTGTCTTTAACATTGTATCCTGAGCTTTTCTAGTCTTACTTGCAGCAACCATTTCCATTGCTTTAGTAATTTTTTTAGTACTCTGAACACTTTTTATTTTAGTTCTAATCTCTTTTGCGCCAGCCATATAAACCTAACCTAATAAATTTTACCAATTAGATGCACTTATAAATTCTTTTACTAGTTTAGTAAATTCATCTTTAACATCTTTAGTATATTTTTTCTCTTCATTTATTTTATTCAATAAACTTTGATGTTGATTTCTTGCATATTCTAATAATTCTTCTTCAAACTTTATAGATTGTTTTGCATCAACTTTGTCTAAAAAACCTTCATTTGCTGCAAATAAACTTAAAGCCATTTCAGCAACACTCATAGGAGCATACTGCTTTTGCTTAGTAATCTCCATCAATCTTTGGCCTCGTTCAAGCTGCTTTCTAGTAATGTCATCTAAATCAGATGCAAATTGAGCAAAAGCCTCTAACTCTCTATATTGAGCTAAAGCTAAACGCATACCGCCACCAAGTTTTTTAATTATATTACTTTGAGCAGCACCACCAACACGAGATACAGATAATCCTGCATTAATAGCTGGCCTAAAACCAGAATTAAATAAACTTGTTTCTAAGTAAATTTGACCATCTGTAATAGATATTACATTTGTTGGAATGAAAGCAGAAACGTCACCAGCTTGAGTTTCAATAATAGGTAAAGCAGTTAATGAACCTGTTTGACCTTTTACTTCACCATTTGTAACTCTTTCAACGTAATCAGCATTTACTCTAGAAGCTCTTTCTAATAATCTTGAGTGTAAATAAAACACGTCTCCTGGATATGCTTCACGACCAGGGGGTCTTTTTAATAATAAAGATATTTGTCTATATGCCCATGCTTGTTTTGTTAAATCATCATAAACTATTAAAGCGTCTTCACCTTTATCTCTAAAATACTCACCCATCGCACAACCTGAGTATGGAGCTATAAATTGCATAGCTGCTGTATCTGCTGCTGATGCAACTACAATTATTGTATTTCTTAAAGCGTCATGATCTTCTAATTTTCTAACAACAGCTGCAACACTTGAAGCTTTCTGACCAATTGCAACATAAATACATTTAATGCCGCTATTTTTTTGATTAATAATTGCATCAATTGCAACTGCTGTTTTACCAGTTTGTCTGTCGCCAATAATTAATTCTCTTTGACCTCGACCAACAGGAACTAAAGCATCTAATGATTTCAATCCAGTTTGCACAGGCTGATCTACTGATTGACGATCAATTACACCAGGAGCAACAACTTCAACAGGTGATGTTTTTTCAGTCTTTATTTCACCTTTACCATCAATAGGATTACCTAAAGCGTCAACAACTCTACCTAGTAAAGCATCACCAACAGGAACCTCTAAAATTTTACCTGTACACTTTACTTTATCGCCTTCTGATAAATGCTGATACTCACCCATGATAACAGCACCTACAGAATCTTGTTCTAGATTCAGTGCTAAACCATAAACATTATTAGGAAACTCTAACATCTCTCCTAGCTTAACATCATCTAGGCCGTATATTTTAGCTATACCATCTTGAAGGCTGACGATTGATCCTTCTGTTCTAGCTACTGAAACAACTTCAAATTTTTCAATTCGTTGTTTAATTAAATCTCTTATTTCTGATGCTTCTAACTTATGCATAGTTTAATCTCTATAAAAATATTAAACAAAATTATATAAAACTTAAAAATCTAGCTTTTTTAAGACGCTAATAAAGTCTCTGTCATACGAATTAACTGGCTTTTTACAGTTCTATCTATAACAAAATCTCCGCTTTTTATTAAAGCTCCACCTATTAAAGATTTATCAACACTAATTGATAAGCTAACATCTTTATTAAAATATTTCTTTAGCACATCTTCTAGATTTTTTTCTTGTATGTCACTTACTTCATAACCAGCTATTATTTTAATATCTAATTTCTGCTCTGATAATGATTTATACTTTTCAAATAAATCTAATATTTCAGGAATCAATAAAAGCCTACGTTTTGCAACTAATAATTTAATAAAGTTAATAAACTCTTCATTAAATAAATCAAAACTTACAAAAAACTCAACTCTTTCTTCTTTTGATAACTTCGGATTAAAGATGATTTTTTCTACATTTGGCTCCTGTGATTTTATTATTAAACTAGCGTTTGATAACATATCTTGCCATTCTAATAATTTTTTCACAGAATTAGCGTAATCAAATGCTGCTCGTGCGTAAGGTTTTGCTAATGTTAATTTTTCTGCCATATAAAACTCAAATTTTATCTTTCTAAATCTTTAACTAAATCACCTAACAAGTCATTTTGTGCTTTAGCATCTAAATTTTTATTTAAAATCTTCTCGGCACCTTTAACTGCTATCTCTACAATTTGGTTTTTTAGCTGATTTTTTATTTTAGCTGTCTGAAGAACTAAATCATCGTGAGCCGAATCAACTATTTTATTGTACTTATCTTTTGCTAAAACTTCTGCTTCTTCAACAATAGATGCTGCGCGTTGATTAGCTTGACTTACAATACTAGATGCTTTTTCTCGAGCTTTATTAAGATCTGAGTTTATTTCCTCTCTAGTTTTATCAAGGTCATGCCTAGCTTTTTCAGCAGCAGCTAGACCATCTGCTATTTTTTCTTCTCTTTCTTCCATTGCAGCCATTATAATAGGCCAAACAAATTTCATCGTAAACCAAACGAATATAGCAAAAGTAATCGCCTGACCTATAAGAGTCATGTTTATGCTCACGCAGCACCTCTGTTAAAATAATTATTATTAATAATCAAAAAATTATTAAAAACTTATTAAAAATCTAATAACCAATACTTAAATAAATATTAAGCATGAGCTCTAGTTTGGCTTGCACTGTATGCAGCAATTTCTTTATCAAATCCAGGCTTAATATCAGTAATAAACGGATTATTGAAAGTAAAAAATAATGCTATACCAACACCAATCATTGTTACAGCATCTAAAAGACCAGCCATAATAAACATTTTTGTTTGTAATTCTGCAGCCATTTCAGGTTGTCTTGCAACGCCTTCTAAAAACTTACCACCTAATAAAGCAAAACCAATAGCTGTGCCTAAAGCACCAACTGCTATCAATATAGCAACCGCTATAACAGTAACACTATTTATATTTGCTAATAAACTTGCATATTGCATAACTTACATTCTCCCAAATGATTTACATTATTATAAAAAAACTATTTAAAATTTAATATTACTTAATCTTAATGATTCTCTTGACTTGCCATACTAGCATAAACAATAGTCAACATCATAAAAATAAAGGCCTGCAACGTTATAATTAATATATGAAATATTGCCCAAGGACCACCTAAAAGCCACTGACTCCATGGTGGAAGAAGAGCTATCAATATAAAAATCAATTCCCCTGCGTACATATTCCCAAATAACCTTAAAGCCAAAGAAACTGGTTTAGCTAATTCTTCAACCAATTTAAGCAATAAATTAAAAGGAGCTAATATTAATTTAAAATACCACGTTTTTGCTGCAAAAGGGTGAGTCACAAACTCTTTTAAAAAACCAATAAAGCCTTTAGTTTTTATAGAAAACCCAAACATAATTATTAATACAGAAAGAGACAACCCAAAAGTTAAATTTAAGTCTGCAGTTGGAACGCCTCGGAAGTAATGAAAACCAAACCAGCTTGCTACAATAGGAAAGAAGTCAACCGGCAATAAATCCATAGCATTCATTAAAAGAACCCAACAAAATATAGTCAGGGCAAGAGGAGCTATAAGTTTACTTTTGCCTTGAAAACTATCTCTTACTTGTGTATCCACAAACTCAAAAATTATCTCAATGAAATTTTGTAGTTTACCCGGAACTCCACTAGTCGCTTTCACAGCAACATATCTAAATATAAAACAAAAAAAACATCCTAAAACAAAAGAAACGATTAAAGTATCAACGTTTATAGTCCAAAAACCATTATTAATTTCTGTTAAATGTTGTAAGTGATGTTTTATGTAACTACTTGGGCTAGCAACTTCCATCTTTTTATATTTACCTTTTTTTAATCTTAACTAAAACAGGAGAAATCCCCACAATAAGGACCCCTATAACAAAACCTGTTAATATGAAATTCGCATCATTATACCATAAAACAAAAAAAACAGTTAATAATATAATTGAAAAAATTATTTTTATAGCTTCTCCTATAAAAAAATTTCCTAAAATTTTATTAGAATTCTTAGCTCCATGAGAACTAAAAGCTTTTTGCATTAAAAATAAAGTTGGTATTATAATCGAAGCAATACCAAATAAAATTTTAATAGCCTTACTTAAAGGTATAACTAAACTAAAGCCTATAAAAACCAAAACACTTAATATTATATATATATTCTTAAGTTTGGTTTTATATATTTTTAATTTATTCTTGGATGAATTATTATGGAGCATATAAATATAATATTAAACAAAAAATGAAATTAGCAATACAATTACTAAAAGAACAAAATACTATCAGGTTACTGGCGAATAATAAAGACGATCAAATAAGTTTTATTGAGTTGTGTGAAAATGAAATAAATATCTCTTCAGTAAATAATTTCAAATTATCAACATCGTTATTAAAAATAAATTTTATTGAAAATAATAATCTATTATTAAAAACAAAAAAAATAAAATTTAAATGCAAAAATTTTAACTTAGTATCCAATGAAAAAATTAATATAAAAAAAGATATTTATAATATAGATATATCTAGCTATAAAATAAAAGCCTATTTTAAAAATATAAAAATAAATACTAATAAATTTAAATTAACAGCACCTATAATAAACTTCCTTGTTTAATTAATATATTAATCTGCGCTTAATTTAAACTTATCCATTATTCCATCTAATTCATCTAAACTATGATACTTAATTAATACGCTTCCTGAGCCATTTGATCTATGCTTAATAGCAACATTAGCACTTAATGCTATTCCTAGTTTATCTTCTAAATTTTTTACATTAGGGTCGATTAATGAATTATTTTTAAATAATATTTTATCTTTCTTATTTAAAATATTTCTGACTAACTCTTCTGTTTGTCTCACTGATAAAGTTTTATCATATACTTCTTTGGCTACTTTTAATTGCTCTATTGATGATAAGCTTAAAATGGCTCTTGCATGACCCATTTCTATTTCATCATTTTCAAGCATATACTGAACGCTTTTATCTAGGCTTAATAATCTTAATAAATTAGTAACAGATACTCTTGCTCTGCCAATAATTTTAGCAACTTCTACTTGAGTTAAATTAAATTCATCAATTAATCTTTTTAAACCTCTTGCTTCTTCTAAAGGATTTAAATCTTCTCTTTGGATATTTTCAATAATAGCTACTGATAAAGCTTGTTTATTATCAAAACTTTTTATAACGGCTGGTATTTTATTTAACCCTGCTAACTGCGATGCTCTCCATCTTCTTTCACCTGCAATTAATTCATACTCTTTTGTTGAATTAATAGGTCTTACTACAATTGGCTGAATAACACCTTGTTGTTTAATAGAATTAGCTAGCTCATTTAAGCTTTCTTCTGAAAAGTTAATCCTTGGCTGATAACTACCAGGTTTTATTTTTAAAATATCAATATATTTCACTTCTATATCATTAGATTTAGAACTAGAAATAATTTTAGGATTAATATTATTTGTCTTCTCTAAAATTTTTGTTGTTAAGTTTTTATCGTTAACTGTAGTTGTAATATTTTCTTTTTCAGATTGTTTCGAATCATTTGATGCAAAAGCAGAAACCAATGTATCATTATCTAAACCACTGCTGCTTAATAAAAAATCTAATGTTCCTTTTTTTAGACCTTTTGACTTTTTAACGCCCATATATTTCCTTGCAAATATTGTTAATATAGTTTTTAAGCAACTGAAACTTCTTCTTGCTTTCTTAAAACCTCGCTAGCAAGAGCCAAGTAAGCTGCCGCACCTTTAGACAACTTATCATATTCTAAAATATTCTGACCAAAACTAGGAGCTTCAGCAAGCCTTACATTCCTTGGAATAACTGTATTATAAACTTTATTTCCAAAATGCTCTATTAACTGCGCTGATACTTCAGCTGTTAATCTATTTCTAGAATCATACATTGTGCGTAACAGTCCAGTTATTTGAAGTTTTGGATTTGCACTTTTTTTAATACTATCAATAGTTTTAATCAAAGAAGCCAATCCTTCTAAAGCATAATATTCGCACTGAATAGGTATTAATACGCCATTAGATGCAACTAGAGCATTAACTGTAAGCATATTTAAAGAAGGCGGACAATCGATTATCATAATATCGTATTTATCTTTCAAAGGGGATAAGATTTTTTTTAAAATAAATTCTCTTTGTTTTTTTTCTAATAATTTCACTTCTGCTGAAGCAAGATCTATATTACTTGGAAAAAGGTCATATCCTGCTTTTACTTTAATAATACTAGAATAATCAATTTGATCATCATCACTTAGCAAAGCATTAGTAACAGCTGAACTTAATGAGTTTTTATTAATACCACTACCCATAGTGGCATTTCCCTGAGGATCTAAATCTATTAGTAAAACTTTTTGTTTAACAAAAGCAAGAGATGCTGCTAAATTTACGCAACTAGTTGTTTTACCAACCCCACCTTTTTGATTTGTTACTGCTATTACCTTTGCCACAAAATCTCCTAAAAAATGTTTCTTTCATTATGAAAAACTTTTATATAATTATAATAATTATATTTTTATTTAAATTTTTTGTTTTTTATCTAAGATAGTTTTTTTAATACAACTAAATTTCTATCAGCATCTAAACTATTTATTGCTAATTTTATAATTTCATCAACTTTTATATATTTAATATTGTTTTTACTAAAATAACTAGTTAATTCTTCAAGCTCTGATTCAGGATACTTTCCTTTCATAGCAAACCAAAAACCATTTGGGCTTATAATTTTTTCAGTTAAAGTTATAAAATTAACCATACTTGAAAAAGCTCTGCTTATTACTATAGAGAATTTGTTTTGAAAATCTTGTGTTTTTTCATATAACTCAACTCTTATATTAACTGCTTTTGCATTTTTTATTTTTAATTCAATTAAAACCTGATGTAAAAATGCTATTTTTTTTATATTACTATCGATTAGAGTAACATTTACATCTGGCATACAAATAGCTAAGATGATGCCTGGTAATCCTGCTCCTGTTCCAACATCTAAAATATTTTTATTTAATTGATTTTCAATTAAATATTTTTTTGTATATTCTAATACGGATAGTGAATCAATAATATGTTTGTTAATTATTTCATCTAAGTTATCACAGGATATTAAATTATGAACTTTATTCCACTTTTGTAAAAGAACTATATAGTTTTCTAATTTTATAATAATGTCATCTGCAATATCAATATTATTAATTTTTAAATATTTTCTTAACATTTTTATTATTTATACCTTTAAGATGCTTTGGATATATTATTAACTTTTTTAATATAAATTAGCAAAAGAGAAATAGCAGCTGGCGTCACCCCAGGTATTCTTGACGCTTGACCTATTGTACAAGGTTTTTGCTTTGATAACTTTTCTTTTAATTCATTAGATAAACCAGATATAACACTATAATCAAATTTTTCAGGAATACTTGTATCTTCACTTTTTTGTTGTTTTAATATCTCTTTTTCCTGTCTTATAATATATCCAGCATATTTAGCATTAATAAGAACTTTATTAATAATATCTAAATTATCAGATAAGTCTAATTTCAGCCCTAAGCTTTTTAATATTTCATAATTAAACTCAGGCCTTTTTAATAAATCAAACAAGTTTTGCTCATGCTGCATCTTAATTTGATGATCATTTAATAATTTTTCAGCCTCTACAGAATCTTTGGTAATCCAATATTTTTTAAGCTTATTTTCTTCTTCTAATATATTTTTATATTTTTCTAAAAAATGATTCCATCTATAATCACTAACTAAGCCTAATTCATAACCTATTTTGGTTAATCTTTCATCAGCATTATCTTCTCTTAAAGATAATCTATATTCAGCACGTGATGTAAACATTCTATAAGGTTCTTTAGTTCCTTTAGTAATTAAATCATCAATTAAAACACCAATATAAGATTCTTTTCTTTTAGGGTACCATGTTTCTTTATTTTGAGATTTCAAAGCTGCATTAAGACCAGCAATAAGTCCTTGAGCAGCAGCTTCTTCATACCCTGTTGTACCATTTATTTGTCCTGCAAAAAATAAATTACCAACATGTTTAGTTTCTAATGTTGGATATAGCTCTCTTGGATCAAAAAAATCATATTCAATTGCATACCCTGGCCTTGTTATATGAGCATTCTCAAAACCTTTAATACTTCTTATATATTTAACCTGAATATCAAAAGGCAAAGATGTCGATAATCCATTAGGATAATATTCATTAATATCTAATCCTTCAGGTTCTACAAATATTTGATGACTGCTTTTATCACTAAATCTAACTACTTTATCTTCTATTGAAGGACAATAACGTGGGCCATTACTATCAATAACACCACCATACATAGCAGATTTATCTAAATTACTAGATATAATTTCATGAGTTGTTGAATTAGTTCTAGTTATATAGCAACTTTTTTGCTTAGGATGTTCTTCTTGTTTTCCTAAATATGAAAAAACAGGTAAAGGTTCATCACTTTTTTGCTCTACCATTTGAGAAAAATCGATAGAATTACCATCTATTCTTGGAGGAGTTCCTGTTTTTAATCTTGATACATTAAAAGGCAATGCTCTTAATTTTTCAGCAAGCTTATTAGATGCCGAGCATCCTGCTCTACCACCTGAGTAATTATTAAAACCTATATGTATTTTTCCGCCTAAAAAAGTACCAACCGTAAACACAACTGTTTTAGCTTTTATAACTAACCCCATTTGGGTTATAACTTCTGTTATCTTATTATCTTTGATATTTATATCTTCAACTGTTTGCTGAAAAACATTTAAGTTTTTTTGATTATATAAAAATTTTTTTATAGCTGTTTTATATAAATCTCTATCAGCTTGAGCTCTTGTTGCCCTAACAGCTGGGCCTTTTTTAGAATTTAAAATTCTAAATTGAATTCCAGCCTTATCAATGGCTCTTGCCATAATACCATCTAAAGCATCTATTTCTTTGACTAAATGACTTTTACCTATCCCACCTATGGCTGGATTACATGACATCTGTCCTAAGGTATCTATACTTTGAGTTAGCAATAAAGTACTTGCTCCAATTCTTGCTGCAGCATGAGCTGCCTCAACTCCAGCATGACCTCCTCCAACAACAACAACATCATAAACTTTATTGTAATCCATAAACTATTTACCTATGCAAAAAGTTGAAAAAATTTCACCTAATAGATCATCAGAAGTAAAAATACCGGTGATTTCTGATAAATTATCTTGAGCTAATCTTAACTCTTCAGCAACTAACTCTAGTCCTAGATTTTGCTCTAAGTTTAACTTGGCTAAAATAAGATTATTTGAAACTTTATTTAAATAATTAACGTGCCTTGTTCTTGCAATAAAACTTCCTTCTGTATTATTTTTATCAAAACCTGCTTTTTTTAATATATAATTTTTGATTTTATCTATATCTACATTATTACTTTTACTTCTACAAGAACAAAAAATAATATTAATTAACTTACTTTTAGCTGTTTCGTTTAATACATTTACTATATTATTTAACTTATCAATTCCATATTGTTCATCTATTATATCTGCTTTATTGAAAATAATAGTTAAATTATTTGAGTCTTCAATTTCACTAGAAAACATTCGCTGTTTTAAGTTTTTATAAATTTCTTCTGTGGATAAATTAAACTTAATGTCTTGCAAAAACTCATCTAAATCTATTACTAATAAAACTTCCTCTGCTTTTTTTATCTCTTCTTTAGCTCTTCTAATTCCTTCTTGCTCAACTAAATTATCAGACTCCCTAATTCCAGCAGTATCAATTATATTAACTGGAATACCTGATATTATGATATTTTTCTTTAATATATCCCTTGTTGTGCCAGCTATGCTTGTTACTATAGCTACTTCTTCTCCACTTAAGAGGTTTAATAAACTAGATTTTCCAGCATTAGGTTTACCAGATATTACGATATTAATGCCTTCTTTTAGTACAACACCTTGTTTTGCAGACAATAAAATATTTGAAACTTCTTTTTGTAATTTATTTAAATCTATCTGAGCTTTTTTATTATCGATAAAATCAATTTCTTCTTCTGAGAAATCTAGTTGTGACTCTATATAAACCCTAAGTTTTATTAAAGAATCCAGCATTAAATTTATTTTTTTTGAAAACTCTCCAGATAAAGATCTAACCGCAGCTTTTGCAGCAGACCATGATTGAGCATGAATTAGATCAGCAACAGCTTCAACTTGAGCTAAATCAAGTTTTCCATTTAAAAAAGCTCTTTTACTAAAATCTCCTGGATTAGCTAAATCTACTCCAAGATAAGTTAGGGTATTTAACATTTTATTTAAAACAACAGGACCTCCATGGCCTTGAAGCTCAAGAACATCTTCGCCTGTATAAGAATTAGGACCTTTAAAATAAATAGCTATTCCTGAATCTATTACTTCATCTGAATTATTATCTATAAAATTAGTATAATATGCATATCGTGGCTTAGGGGTAAACTTTAAAATCTTTATCGCTATTTCTAAAACTTTAGGCCCAGATATTCTAATTATACCAACTCCTCCAAATCCTGTAGGAGTTGCCTGAGCAGCTATAGTTGTTGTATTAATATTATCATCTTTATCAGACTTTTCTGAAAAGACTTCAACCTCTTTCAAGTCTTTTTTAACAACTTCTAAACTGCTCATTATTTATCATTTACTCACTACTTAAAGCTTTATTATTTAATTTGTCTATAGATATTTTTTTTAAATTTAAACCTTTTTTGTTTTTATTTATTTTGTCTTTTTTATTTTTAGAATTTTTTTCTGTTTTCATTACATACCATTGTTGCAATATTGATAACCCATTATTTACTGACCAATATAAAACAAGCCCTGCAGGAAGGTATAAAAATAAAGCTGTAAATACTACAGGAAGAAACATCATAACTTTTGCTTGAGTAGGATCTGCAGGAGGTGGTGATAATTGTTGCTGAATAAACATTGAACCACCCATTATTATAGGCAAAATAAAATATGGATCATGGATAGATAAATCTTTAATCCAGAAAATAAAAGGAGCTTGTCTTAATTGAACACTTTCCATTATTACCCAATATAAAGCGATAAAAAATGGAATTTGTATAATCATAGGAAGACAACCCCCTATTGGATTAACTTTCTCTTTTTTATATAGCTCCATCATAGCTGGACCCATTTTTTGCCTATCATCTCCATATTTTTCTTTTAAGGCGTTTATTTTAGGGGCTAAATTTTTCATTCTAGCCATTGATCTGTAACTAGTGCTAGATAATTTATAAAACATTAATTTTATTAACACAGTAACTAGAACAATAGCCCATCCCCAATTACCTATGTAGCTATGAATAAAATCCATAACCTTGAATATTAAACTTGAAATAGGCCATAAGATACCATAATCAACTGTACGCTCTAAACCTGGAGCAATAGCAGATAAAGTATCAACATCTTCAGGTCCAACATAAAATTTTAAATCTGTAGTATATTCTTGACCTGGTTTTACTGAAATTTTAGGTCCCCACATAGTAATGCTATACAAGTCATTACCTAAACTTCCTACTTTATAATTAAATTTTTCAGATTTAGGTGGAATCCAAGCACTTAAAAAATAATGTTGAATCATAGCCATCCAACCTGCATCACTAACCCATTCTTTATTTTTTGAAGATTCAATATTTGAAAATGCTAATTTTTGATAACTTTGACTTTGGTCATAAAATGCCACACCTTGAAAAGGTGTAAATCCCATAAAGCCTGAAGATGCTTGTGGATTATATTTTTGTTTTAAAACACTAAATACATGCCCTTCCCAATCATTAACCATGTTATTAATTATTTTATATTTTACATTAATAACGTAGCTATCTTTAGAAAACTCAAAGGTTTTAATTACTTTTAAATTTTTATCTTTATTTACCCATATTAAATCTACGCTAGATTCGTGATTAATACTTGATTGAAAATCATAAGAGTCTTTATTACTAAAAAAATAAGCTCTTGAGTCTGGACTATCTGGCCCATATTTACTAGTTAAACCATTAGGAGCAATATATAAATCTTTATTTGAATCATTTAACAAATCTAAAGACTCTTTAGATTTTAAAGTTTTGTTATATTTTAATAACTTAGCCCCGACTATATTACCACCTGATTTATCTATACTTAAATCTAAAAGATTCGTTTTGATATTAATATAATCTTTAACTTCATGAGTTTTTGATTCAGTATTTGTATCTAATTGATTATTATAAACATTCTCTTTTATACTAGGAACATCACTTTCCACTTTTTTATGATTACTAGAGCCATCAACTGACTGAGAAATAACTGAATTATTAGCATCTATTGATGTATTTGTTTTATTCCATGACTCATAAAGTGTGTAACTAAGGAAAATTACTAAAGCAAATAAAAGAGTTCTTATAAATTCCATAAATATAAATATAACGTTAGTTTAAATTACTTAAAATTAAGGCACAGGATCAAAACCGCTATGACGTCCTGGCCTACACCGCAAAATTCTTTTCAATGTTAGCAGAAAACCTAACCAAAAACCATGCTTTTTTAAAGCTTCAATACAGTAATCAGAGCAACTGGGGTAAAATCGGCAACAAGGCTTAAAATAACTTTTACTAAATAACTGATAAAATTTAATAAAATAAACAAATATTAATATTATACCAGCTTTAATTTTTCCCATAAGAAAGATAAATCTAAAAAAAGTTTTTTATTTTCTTGATTATAAGCATATTTTTTAGGCATGACTACGATATCAAAAGAAGAATTATTATTACCTTCAAATTTTAATCTAAAACTTTCACGTATAATTCTTTTTAGCCTATTTCTAGAAACAGCTTTTTTTGAGAATTTTTTACTAACTGTAATACCTAATCTATTACAACTTAAGTTATTATCGAGATACCACAAGACAAAATATTTAGATATTATTTTGTCTTGTCTATTAAATATTCTTTTAAAATCACTAAGTTTTTGCAAAATATTTATTACAGTATTATTTAGAATATTAAGCAGCTAATCTTTTTCTTCCTTTTCTACGTCTAGCATTTAAAATGCTTTTACTTCTTGATCTGAATCCATGAGTCTTAGCTCTTTTTCTAGTATTTGGCTGAAATGTTCTTTTCATAATTATGGCCTTTTAAAATAAAATCATATGAATCTATAAAGGAAGTATAATAAAAAATATTTAAAACATAGTCAAATATATTATAAGAAAACTACGAATTATTTATAATATACACATTAAAGATATAAATAATATTATTATATTTTATATCTTATTTTTATTATTAAGACTATCAAAATACCTTTAAAACTTAAATAAATCTATAACAAACAATATGTTAACAAGTTGATAACTATATTATTAACATATTGCATTTAATGTTATTTATCTGTTAATAAAATTTACCCCTAATAAATCTATATAAATATTTAGTAGTTAACCACAAATAAGATCAGTTATTAACCATGTTATGCACAAGATACAATCAAAATATTTATAAATTAATATTTTAATATTTTATAAAATAAATATATAAATATTATTTATATACATAGTAAAAATAAAATTATATATATTATATTTTAATCTTATTACTCTTATTTAAGAACACTAAAACAGTACACTAAAGAAAAATTACTTTATATACCAACAGGTTATCATGTTAATAAGTACAGTGGTTATATTAACAATAACCTGTTACTTAAGTGTACATAAGTGTTTATAGTTATATAATTTGAAATATATCCCTTGGTTAATAACATTTTTTGCGTGGGGTTATACATATGTTATTAAATTAGTTATTTAGATAATGTTTTATTTTTATCGTTCTTTGTTTATATATAATATTTCTAGCATTTTATTTTTTTACAATGTATTATATTTCTTATATACCTTTGGTATTTTTAGTTAAGCTGTCTTTTCTTTAATTCTTATTCTTTTAAATTTAAGGTTTTTTTAGTGGATATTACTATTTTGCATAATAACATTTCAGATGAAAATGTATGGAGTAATTGTCTTGATAAATTAAAAGAAAAATTTAGTGACAAAGAACATCAATTTAAAGCATGGATTAAGCCTTTAACAGGTGAGTTTTGTAATAACCATTTGAAAATTTATGCTCCAAATAGTTTTATATGTAACTGGGTGAAATCTCAATATTTACCGATTATCTATGAGGCTTTAATTGAAATAACTGGGTCTACAGAGGCTTTAAGTATTGATATTTTTGAGTCAAAAAATAAAGTAGGTGGTATTACAGAAAAAAGAGATTCAAGAGAAAATAATGAATCACAAACAGTAAATAATGACTCTATCCATAATAATACAAGCTCTAGAGAAAATTCTTTGAGACCAACTTTATTAAAGAATTCTAATATCAGAAAACCAAATAACTTAAATAATTCTACTTCAAGCTCTCATATTATTGCTGGAAGCAATTTGAATCCTAATTTTACGTTTGAAACTTTTGTAGAAGGTAAGTCAAACCAGTTAGCAAGAGCAGCAGCAGGTCAGGTAGCCCAGAATCCTGGATCTGCTTATAATCCTTTATTTTTATATGGAGGAGTTGGTTTAGGGAAAACTCATTTGATGCACGCAGTGGGTAATTTAATATTAGATCATAACCCAAAAGCAAAAGTTGTTTACTTGCATTCAGAAAGATTTGTTGCTGATATGGTAAAAGCATTACAGTCTAATAGAATTAGCGAATTTAAAAAGTTATATCGGTCAGTAGATGCTTTGTTAATTGATGATATACAGTTTTTTGCAGGTAAAGAAAGATCTCAAGAAGAATTTTTTCATACATTTAACGCTCTTTTAGAGGGTCAGCAACAAGTTATATTAACTTGTGATAGGTATCCTAAAGAAATAAATGGTGTAGAAGAAAGACTTAAATCAAGATTTGGCTGGGGATTAACTGTTGCAGTAGAGCCGCCAGAGCTAGAAACTAGAGTTGCTATATTAATAAGTAAAGCCGATAAAATGGGTGTTAAGTTAGATAATGACGTCGCTTTTTTTATAGGTAAAAGAGTTCGTTCAAATGTTAGAGAATTGGAAGGGGTTTTAAAACGAGTAGTTGCAAACTCTCAATTCACAGGAAGAGCTATAACAATTGAGTTTGTAGGTGAAGCATTAAGAGATTTGTTTGCAATACAAGACAAATTGGTGACAATAGATAATATTCAAAAGACAGTAGCTGAATTTTTTAAGATAAGAGTTGCAGATTTACTTTCGAAAAGAAGAAATCGTTCTATAGCTAGACCAAGACAAACAGCAATGGCATTAGCAAAAGAACTCACAAATCATAGTTTACCTGAAATAGGTGATAGTTTTGGGGGAAGGGATCATACAACAGTATTGCATGCCTGCAAAATAATTGCAGAGCTTAGAGTTTCATCTACAGAAGTACAGGAATCCTATAGTAAATTATTACGAATTCTTTCAACATAATAATCTAGTTTAACTAAATCATAAGGTAAACTTTAAGAGCTATATTTATATGGAATTTAGTATAACCAAAGAAAATTTAATTCAACCGTTAAGCCTTATAATGGGGGTTGTTGATAAAAAACAAACTAGTCAAATACTATCTTTTGTATTACTAAAAGTTTTAGATAATAAAATTATATTAACTGCAACAGATTCTGATATAGAAATAAAAGTTAATATAAAAATTATAACAAGCTCTGATATTGATGGATTTACCTTTCCTGGTAAAAAGTTACTAGATATCTGTAAAACTTTACCAGATAATAGTGAGATAAAATTTTTATTAGAAAAAGATAAATTAAAAGTATTATCTGGTAAAAGTAAATTTTCACTTTCTAGTATTGATAAAAATGAATTTCCTGTAATTACAGAAAAGCTTAAAGGATCAAGCTTCCCTATATCCAAAAATATTTTAAAGCAATTGCTTCAAATAACACAGTTTTCAATGGCTCAAACTGACATAAGACATTATTTCTTAGGGATGCTTTGGGAGTTGAAAAAGGGAACGTTAAGAGTAATTACAACAGATGGGCATAGGCTATCCATTGCTGAAAGCAATAATTTAGATATTAATTTAGCTGAGTTAAAAAAAATAATAATTCCTAAAAAAAGCATACTAGAATTAATCAAGTTATTACCTGATGACATGGAAAAAGTGTGGGTAACTTTAACTGATAGTTATATGCTTATAAAAGATGATAGTTTTAGTTTTACTACAAAACTACTAGATGCAACATTCCCTAATTATGAAAGTGTTATATTAAAAAATCCCGAAAATATAATAACCATTGATAAAGAAGTATTAAAGCAAACTCTTTTAAGAGTTTCAATTCTAACTAACGAGAAAAGCAGAGCTGTAAGGTTTGTTATTAGTAATAATGTATTATCTATTACTTCAAACAATCCAGAGCAAGAACATGCAGAAGAAGAGCTAGAGATTAATTATCAAGGCAAGAATATAGAGATAGGTTTTAATGTCAATTATTTATTAGATATACTTGGCACTTTACCTGAAGGTGATGTCGAAATCAAAATGAAAGATGCTAATAGTTCAGTTTTACTTAATTCTAAAAATAATTTCCCAGGTCTTTATATTGTTATGCCATTGCATATCTAAATATTATAAATATATTTAGATTAATAAGTTATATATTAAACAATTTATGTAATATTAAGTAGAGAATTTTTAGTATGTATATTAGTAAGATAGATATAACGAATTTTAGATTAATACAAAATTTAAGTTTTAGCTTTAATTCTACTTTAAATATTTTAGTCGGAAATAACGGTTCAGGTAAAACTAGTATATTAGAAGCTATTAGCATACTTGCTGTTGGTAAATCATTTCGAACTAACAATTTGCTAAACGTTATAAATAAAGAATATTGTGAGTTTATAGTTAAATCATCTGTAATTTATGATGTAAATGATAGAGTTATTAATCTTAGTATAAAAAGAGATAGTCAGTGTAAAAAAACACTAAGATTAAATAAAAAAAATATAACTGTATCAGAAAGCGCCAAGGCATTACCATTTTTTGTTTTCCACTCAGACTATTTAATTAATTTAGTTAATATAAGACAAGATAGATTAAAACTAATAAACTGGGGGTTGTTCCACGTGGAACATAACTTTAATTCTATATGGAAAAAATATAATAATATTTTAAAAAACAGGAATAAGCTATTAAAAAACAAAACTAATTATAATTATATAAAAGCTTGGGATGTTGAGTTTGCTAAAGTATCTAATGAAATATTTGATGTGAAAAGTTTTTACTTTCAACAGCTTAAAGAGTACTTCTATATTTACATTAAAAAGTTTTTACCTGAATATAATATAGAATTAAAGTATTACAAAGGTTGGGGAGATGAGTTTTCTTTAACCGAGCTATTAAAGCAGTCTTTTGTTAAGGATTTAAGTCTTGGGTATAGTTCTTTAGGAGCGCACCGGGCTGATTTTATTATAAGTATAAATGACACCCCTATAAAAGAAGTCTTATCAAAAGGTCAGCAAAAATTAGTAAGTATTGCTTTGTGCCTATCTAGCCTAAAGTTATTAAAAGATAAGTATAATAAGAGTTATGCTATTTTAATAGATGATTTGTCTTCTGAGTTAGACGTTAATAATGTTTCTATTGTGTATAAATATCTACTAGAGTTAAATATGCAATTAATTATAACCTGTATAGATATAACTCAACTTCCTAAATTTTTAATACAATTAGATAATAGTGAAATACATTATTTAAAGCGTGGTAAAATATATAATCAAAGTGAAAGCCTGTTAGAGCTTTAGTTTTAAATAAATGTTTCACGTGGAACATTCGTTGTCTTATTATTTATTATGAGTCCTGTATTTTTTAATACCAATTTCAATAAATTAAATTCAATTACCCCTCTTCTTGTAGCACTCTCCCAAAATTAGGATAGGGCGCGGGTTTAATTAATTGGGCCTGGTATAAGTTATAAGTAAAAAAATAAAAACAAATCTATTGTTATGTCAGGTTGCTATTATAAATATTTAGTTTATGTTTTTAAAATCAAATATAATGATTATTCTTATTAAATTTTTATTTAATGCAATAAATAACGTTTGATATAAATTATTTATAAAGTATTGATTTATAATGTTTTGAAATATTGAGATGGAGTATGTTATTTGACCTGATATACACGCTTTTTCTTTTAAAATAAATGTGTTATAATAAAAAGTTGGTTTTTAACCGATTTGTATTTAGTTTATTTAAATGTTTCACGTGGAACATTACTTTAAGGATATTTTATGACAGATGATTTAACATCGCAACCGAATTCTGCTAGTTCTTCTGATAAAGGTAATTATAATTCTTCTAGTATTAAAGTTTTAAAAGGTCTTGAGGCTGTAAAGCGTAGACCAGGGATGTACATTGGTAATACTGATGATGGCTCAGGTTTGCATCATATGGTTTTTGAAGTTGTAGATAATTCTATAGATGAAGCTTTAGCTGGTTTTTGTTCTAATATTGATGTTATTATCCACTCTGATAATTCTGTAACAGTAAAAGATAATGGCAGAGGAATACCAACAGGTATGCATGAGGATGAGGGTAAGTCTGCTGCTGAAGTTATTCTTACCGTTTTGCATGCAGGAGGCAAGTTTGATGATAATATTTATAAAGTATCAGGTGGCTTGCATGGCGTAGGTGTTTCTGTTGTAAATGCATTATCTAAAAAGCTTTTATTGAAAATAAGACAAAATAATAAGCTTTATGAACAAGAATATGCGCATGGAGCTGCTCTTTTACCACTTAAAGAGACAGGTGATTCAAATGTTACTGGAACAGAAATAAGATTTTATCCTAGCGAAGAAACTTTTACTACAATTGAATATCATTATGATATTCTAGCTAAAAGATTACGAGAGTTATCTTTTTTAAATTCTGGGATAAAAATTACACTTAATGATGAAAGAACTGGAAATAATGAAGTTTTTGAATATAAGGGTGGTATTGGCGCTTTTATTGAATATCTAAATCAAGCTAAAACAGCTTTACACAAAAATGTATTACATGTAACTAAAAGCCAAAATGATGTTGAAGTTGATATAGCAATGCAATGGAATGATTCATTTCAAGAGAATGTTTTTTGTTTTACAAATAATATTCCTCAAAAAGATGGAGGAACTCATTTAGTTGGATTTAAAGCCGCATTAACAAGAAGTGTTAATACTTATATTGAGAAAAGTGGTTTAGCTAAAAAAAATAAAGTTTCAGTGTCAGGTGATGATATAAGAGAAGGACTAGTTGCTATTATTTCAGTTAAGGTTCCTGATCCTAAGTTTTCATCTCAAACCAAAGAAAAATTAGTATCTTCTGAGGTAAAAGGAATAGTTGAATCTGTTTTATCTAATTATATTCATGATTTTTTACAAGAAAATCCTCATGAAATAAAAAATATAGTCTTAAAGATTGTAGATGCAGCAAGAGCTAGGGAAGCAGCTAGAAAAGCTCGTGATATGACAAGACGTAAAGGTGCTCTTGATATTGCTGGATTACCAGGAAAGCTTGCTGATTGCCAAGAAAAAGATCCTGCGTTATCTGAGTTATTTTTAGTTGAGGGAGATTCTGCTGGAGGCTCTGCAAAACAGGGTAGAAATAGGAAAAATCAAGCTATCTTGCCTTTAAGAGGTAAAATTTTAAATGTTGAAAAATCAAGATTTGATAAATTAATATCATCGCAAGAAATTGGTAATTTAATTACAGCATTAGGATGTGGTATTGGTAAAGATGAATTTAATATAGATAAATTAAGATATCATAAAATTGTTATTATGACAGATGCCGATGTCGATGGATCTCATATTAGAACTTTATTATTAACATTCTTCTTTAGACAAATGATAAGTCTTGTTGAACATGGATATATATATATTGCTCAACCTCCTTTGTATAAAATTAAAAGAGGTAAGCAAGAACAGTATTTGAAAGATAATGATGCATTAGAAGATTTCTTATTAGAAACTGCTGTTCATGATAGTTGTTTATATATTAATGAATCAGCTCCACCGGTTTCCTCAGAAGCATTAGCTGAACTTCTTAGGGGTTATCATGATATAGAAAAAGTAGTTAAAAGAATGACTCATAATTTCAGTACGGAAATTATAGAAAGCTTATTATATTTACCAGAAGTAAATACTAATACCTTGATGAATCAAGAGATAATGAAATCATGGATTGATAATTTAACTTTATTATTAGTAGATAGAAAGTTTACAAATGTAGATATAGAGCTTTGTGAAAAAAATAGAGAAGATTTAGTGGTCTTTTTGCCAAAGATAAATTTTTTCTCTCATGGAGTTAAAAAACAAGTTTTCCTTGATTATGGTTTTTTTCAGTCAAAAGAATATAGAACAATAGTTAATTTTAATAATAAAGTTAGAGAGCTCTTAACTAAAGATACTTTTATAACGAAAGGTAATGATAAATTTCATACTTCAGATTTTAAAGAGCTTTATAATTGGCTTTTGAAAGAAGCTAAAAAAGGGTTACAAATTCAGCGATATAAAGGTCTTGGTGAAATGAATGCTGAGCAATTAGCTGAAACAACAATGGAGCATGAAAATAGAATATTACTTAAAGTTACAATAGAGGATGCAGTTAAAGCTGATCAGCTATTTACTATTTTGATGGGCGATCAAGTTGATTTACGAAGAGAGTTTATTGAAAAAAATGCCTTAGATGTAGTTAATCTTGATATATAAAAAAATTCTTTTAAGTTATTAGAAAAATAAAACTCTGACAATAAATATTTTGTTAGGGTTTTATTTTATATGACAAATTAGTTAATAAAAAATCTAAGTACAATATGATTTAACTTTAATCCTTAGAGTTAAATGTTTTTTATAGTATATCGTAATCATAGCTAATTATTTTTTAGTTTTACCAAAACATCCTTCCAGCTGTAAATATTAAAATACAAGATAATAATCTTTTTAAATTTTTACTAGGAATTTTTTGTGACCAGTATGCACTAATTTGAGCAAGAATTACGCTAGTTAAACTGATAGATACTACAGCTGGGATGTAAACATATCCCATATATAATTCATTTGACGGTATAGTATTTAACCCTGATATTATATATCCTATTATTGCTATGAAACTGATGGTAACGCCACATATTGCTGCTGTACCAACAGCTTCTTTCATTTTAATTTCCATAAAAGAGAATAAGGATAGAAGTAGTATTCCACCACCAATTCCAATAAGTGCTGATATAGTTCCAATGGCTATACCTAAAAGGATTAATAGCCAAATATTGTCATGAAACTTTTTTTTAGTATTATTTTCATTAGTTACTTTTTTATTATTTATTTTTCTTTTAATAATATCCTCAAAAAGTATTTTTATAGAAATAAGAAATAAAAGTAAAGCAAAAATATTCTTTAATGAATTATAATCTAGACTATGAGCAATGAATGGGCCTAAAATAGCACCAATAATTAATCCAGGTAATAGCTTATAATAAATATTTAAATTTATTTTGCCATGTTTAAAATGTCCTATTGATGAGGATAACATTGAAAAAAAAGTGCAAGCAACAGATGTCCCTAAAGATACCTGCATTACAAATGTTATAGGTAATCCAATTTTAGGAAATATAAATGATAATACTGGAACAAGTATTATTCCACCACCTATACCTAAAAGACCAGCTAAAAATCCTACAAATGTACCAATGATAAGAAATAGAGATATTACTTCCATAAAATTTATATTATTGTTTTATAAGAGAGTCTAAGTTTTGTTTCTGCAGCTCTAATATTAAAGCTTTTTTTATTTTTATGGAATTATTATATCGTAAAATTTTTTTTAGAAGTTTTTTTGCATCAGATAACTTTATATTTCTAATAAGATATTTTATTTTATTTATACTCGATATATTCATACTTAAATTTTTATATTCCATTGCAATTAATAATATAACAAACAGTGGATCAGTTGCTATTTCTCCGCATATCCCAAATGGTTTACCAGCTTTTTTACATATTTGAGCAATTTTATTTAGAACTATAATAACAGAAGGGTTTAAAGGATCGTATAAATTTGCAACTTTATTATTATTTCTATCTACAGCAAAAAGATATTGAATTAAATCATTAGTTCCAACTGAAATAAAATCTATTTTTTTTATAATATAAGGTAGTTGATATATTACCGAAGGAACTTCTAGTAGTATTCCTATTTTTGGCAGTTTAATAGAATCCATAGTAAGTTTAATGTTATTGTATATTTCTTGAATTAAATTAATACTTTTTAAAACTTCTTCTTCTGAAGAAATCATAGGAAGCATTATTTGTAAATTATTTAGTTTATGATTTGCTTTTAATAATGCCTTAATTTGGATAATAAATATTTCAGGATGATCTAGCATTATTCTTATGCCTCGCCACCCTAAATAAGGATTGTCTTCTTTTATATGTAGATATGGTAAAGATTTATCACCTCCTATATCTAATATTCTTATTGTGACAGGCTTAGGATGAAAAGATTCTAATAAAGTACGATATATTTTTAGCTGTTCATTTTCATTAGGTATTTTGTTACTAATAATAAAAGGCATTTCTGAACGATATAATCCTATACCACAAGGATTATATAATTTAGTTTTTTTTATGTCTGTTAACAAATTAGTATTAGCTAATAAATTAAATTCAACATTATCTAAAGTTTTAGCTTTGTATTTATTTAATTTATTTAAATTTAAATCTAATTTTTGTTCTTCTTTAATTCTTTTATTAAATTTATCAATAATAGATCTTTTAGGTGAAATATATAAATCTCCATTATATCCATCTAAGATTAGATTTTTATTTTCTAATAAAAATATATTTAAATTATTTATTCCTATTACAGCAGGTATGTTTAAGGCTCTTGTGAGTATAGCTATATGAGAATTATGTGAACTAGAGCAAGAGACAATTCCTTTTAGGTTTTTATGTTCAACTAAAGCAAGATCAGAAACAGTAACTTGATTGCCAACCAATATAGTATTTTTGGTTGATAGTCTTTTATATACAGTATCATCTTTAAGATGATATAATATTCTTTTGCATAAATCAGCTATATCGGTTGCTCTTTCTTGTAAATATTCATCTTCTATTGCGGTTATTTTTTTTATATGAGTAAAAATTGTATTTTTTAATGCACCTTTAGCCCAGTTTCCTTTTTTAATTTCATTGATTGTTTCTTCCATTAAAATATCTTCATCTAATATTTTAAAATAGGCATCGAAAAGATTAAATTCATTTTCAGATAGTATACCTTTTAGACTGTTAGTTAGATCTTGAATTTCTGTTTTTGATTTTTGTATTGCTAGTTTAAATTTACTTATTTCAGATTTAATTTCTTTTTTTAATATTTTTTTTTCTTTTATTTCTCCAATATTATTTGTGTCATGTAAAATAAGAGCTCTACCAATAGTAATTCCAGGTGATCCAGATATACCATCAATTTTTGTATTTTCTATATTTTCTTGATTATGGACTGGTAAATTATTATTAGATATTTTGTTGTTAGTAATGATACTTGATAAATGGTTTGATATAGTAATCAACAAAGCTTCTTCATCTTTGCTGAACTTGCGTATAGTTTTTTCTCTTATAATTATAAAGCCAAGCAATTCTTTTTGGTGAATAATTGGCGTTCCTAAAAAAGCATTATATTTTTTTTTATTAGCTTCATTAATATATAAATAATCATCAAAAAATTTAGCTTGTTCTAAGTTAACTATTTTTTTAGTTCTACCTAAAAGGTTTACAAGTTTAGTGTCTTTACTTAATTTAATTTGCCCTTGTAAAGATAAGTTGCTATTAAAGCCTTTTTGAGCTGTTAAGATATAATTTTTTGTATTTACATCTAATAAAAAAATAGCAGCAGCGTCAAATTTTAAAGCCTTGGTTAACTCTATAACAATAGTCGTTACAACTTCAGATAACTTATTTAAAGATGAGGTTTTTTCAATAATTCTTCGTAAAACATTAAGCATATGCATAAACTTTATTATTATTAATATATTATAATAATAGCTATACAATGTTATATATATCAATAAAAGATTTTAGCACTTTATTATATATAGGTTTTTTAAAATCTATAACACAATTAATTGGAAACCAGTAGCTAACAAATTTAATTTGTTCTAGTTCTTGATTAGGTTTTTTTAGATGTATTTTTATTTGCTCAATATTATTATTAATTAATTTAACAAGAAACCACTTTTGTTTTTGGCCATCATAAGTCTTATTATTTTTAGTTATTTCTTTTTTATAATATAACCAATTACTTGTCTGGCCTAAAATTTCAAATTGATTTTTATCAAGGTTTAATTCTTCTTTAATTTCTCTATATAATGCATCAATAGGTTGTTCATTACTCTTTATTCCCCCTTGGGGGAATTGCCAAAAATCATTATTATTTTTAATGTTTTTAAATGATCTTTTAGCAATTAGTACTTTTTTATCTTTATTTATTATTATTATGCCAACATTTTTTCGAAAATTATTACTCATTATTTTCTTTAAAAACTAAGTCTAGTTCTTTTGCGGCCTTTACTTCATCAACCCTACTTAATTTTAAATTATGAGGCGCTGTTTTTACCAAATCGGCGTTAGTTTTTATTTCATCTAAAACTTTTTCAAGGATATTAATAAAATTATCTATTTCTTCTTTGCTTTCTGTTTCTGTTGGCTCAATTAACAAACATTCAGGAACTAAAAGAGGGAAGTAAATAGTTGGAGCATGTACGCCATAATCTAGTAATCTTTTAGCTAAATCTAAAGCTGTTACTCCATATTTTTTAGTTATGCTTTTTAAAGTAACTACAAATTCATGTGTAGCCAACCTTTCTGGGTAAGCTAATTCATAGCCTATACTTTCTAATTTTTTAGCTAAATAATTAGCATTTAAAACAGCATAGCTTGAGACTCGATCTAATCCTTCATTACCTAATAATCTTATATAGCTATAAGCCCTTAACAAAATTCCAGCATTACCTTTAAAAGCAGAAAGCTTGCCTATTGAATCAGTTCTTTGCTCTTTATCTTGAAGATAATAATATTTTTGATTATTTTTTATTGCGCATGCAACTATTGGAGTTGGTAGATATTTAGCAAGTTTACTATTTACCGCAACTGGGCCTGCTCCTGGACCACCCCCACCATGAGGAGTTGCAAAAGTTTTATGCAAGTTCATATGCATTACATCAAAACCCATATCAAAAGGACGTAATTTTTTTAAAATAGCATTAAGATTTGCACCATCATAATATAATAATCCACCAGCTTTATGTACGATTGATGCTATTTGCTTAATAGATTTTTCTGTAAGTCCCAATGTTGAGGGATTTGTTAACATAATCCCTGCTGTTTGTGGTCCAACAGCTTGTTTTAAAGCATTTATATCTATATCGCCATCAGCAAGTACTGGTATTTCTCTAACTTTGTATCCAGCTTTTGCGGCTGTTGCAGGATTAGTACCATGTGCTGCAGTTGGAATTAATATTTCAGTACGATTAGTGTCTTTATTATCACGATGATATGCTTTTATCATTAATATTCCAGCAAACTCACCTTGCGCACCTGCCATAGGAGTTAAAGATACATCTTGCATGCCTGTTATATCTTTTAATAGTTCTTGTAGTTCATACATACAAGCTAAAAAACCTTGGCCTGTTTCATCAGGAGCAAGAGGGTGTCTATTTATAAATCCTGGCAGTAAAGCATATTTTAATACGGCCTTAGGATTATATTTCATAGTACATGAGCCTAATGGATAAAAATTAGAATCAATACTAAATAAATCATGAGATAAATTAGTATAATGTCTTATCACTTGTAGCTCAGATACTTCTGGTAGATTAGGAGCTTTTTTGCGTAATAAATTATTGTTTTTAAGCTTGATATTCAGATCTATTTCTTTAGGAAAATGAGATTTAATACATCTTCCTGGAGATGATTTTTCAAAAATTAATTGCATAATAAAACCTTTTTAATTTAATTTTTTTATTTCATTTACTAATAAGTCTAATTCTTCTTTAGTTTTTGTCTCTGTTGCACATATTAATAAACAATTAGGTAAATTCTTATAAACTTTTGATAAATTAAATCCTGCTAATATTTTATTCTCAGATTTTTGTAAATTATCCAAGAGTTTATTTATAAAATTTTCATCTTGAGATTTAAATTCAATTACTACCTCATGAAAAAAATCATTAGAAAACTTTATATTAATATTTTGTAATTTACTTAATTCATCAGCTAAATAATGAGTATTAGAAAAAGACTTTGCTGCAACAGTTTTTAGTCCTTGTTTACCTAATAAACATAAATAAATAGTCGCAGCAATCATTAGTAATCCTTGATTAGTGCATATATTTGATGTTGCTTTTGAACGTCTAATATGCTGCTCTCTTGCCTGTAAAGTCAAAACAAAGGCATCATTTCCTTTTGTATCTGTGGTTCTTCCAACTATTCGGCCAGGAATATTTCTAACAAGTGGAGTTTTACAGCAAATAAACCCAAAATATGGTCCACCTGATGCTAACGGTATGCCTAGGGGCTGACCTTCGCCACAAACTATGTCTGCGCCTTGATTTCCCCAATTACCAGGAGCCTCTAAAACTGATAAGGTTGAAGGGTTAACAACACCAATTACGAGACTATCATAATTATGAGCAAGATTAGTAATGTTATGAACATCTTCTAATACGCCAAAAAAATTAGGTTGTGATATTATTACAGCTAATATAGGATCATTTTTTTCTTTATGATTTTTTATAATATTTTCTAAATTTTGTAAATCAATAGCCCCTGTAGTATTTTCAAAAGGAACGCTGATTAAGTTAACATTTTGATGAGAAACTATAGTTTTTATAGTTTCATAATAAGCAGGATTTAGTGAGTCTGGAACGATAATATTTTTAGTTTTACACTTTCTATGCGCTCTTATTGCCATTAATATAGATTCTGCAACTGCTGTTGCTCCATCATATAAAGAAGCATTAGCTATATCCATTGCCGTTAATCTAGACATATGTGTTTGAAACTCATATATAAGTTGCAAGTTACCTTGGCTTGCTTCAGCTTGATATGGAGTATATGAAGTAGCAAACTCACCTCTTGATGCTAGTTCCCAAACAGCTGCTGGTATATGGTGCTCATATGCTCCTGCTCCAATAAAGTTTAAATATCCTGAGTCTAACGCAGCTCTTTTAGATAAAAGCTTAGCTAGTTCAAATTCATTAAGAGATTCTTGTAAAGCATTATCTAAAGAAGAGATTTGCTTAACATTGAGTAATTCATTCGCATTTTCTTTAAATAATTCATTGATACTCGGTATATTAAGAAACTCGAGCATTTCTTGAGTGTCTTTATCTGTATGGGGTATAAAAGGCATTATTATAGATACTCCAGGTAATTATAATTATATTCAAGAAACATTTATATAAAATATCTAATAATTATTAGATAAAAAAGCTTCAACTTTATTAAAATTGAAGCTCAATTAATCTAATTTTTTTATTAGTTTAGATCTTCGTATTCTTGTTTATCTAGAAGGGTTTCAAGCTGAGATTTATCGCTTAATTTAATTTTAAATAACCAACCATTATCAAATGAACTGTGGTTTATAATCTCAGGGGATGTTTCTAGTTCACTGTTAACAGCTGATATTTCTCCATCAACAGGAGAATAAATATCAGCAGCTGCTTTTACTGATTCAATTACACAGCAATCAGATTGTGCTGATACATTATCACCAACCTCTGGAAGCTCAACAAAAACTATGTCTCCTAATTGATCTGCAGCATAACTTGTGATACCAACTTTTACAGTATCATCGCCTTCTTTAGCAATCCACTCATGAGTTTTCGTAAAAAGTAAATTATCTGGGATATCAGTCATATAAAGTCCTCTTCTTTAACAAATTAATTAAAACAAATTATTTTACCATTTCGAACAAACGGAAATTTAACAATTGTTGCATTAGCTAAATTATTTCGCATGGCTATTTTACATGTTTTATATTTTTCAGGCTCTTGCTTGATTATAAATGGCACTCTTGCAAGAGCAATGCTTTTCTTCAATGTAGGTGAATAAATTCCACTAGTAATAATTCCTTTAAGGCCATCATCAAAATGAATTTCTTGATTAGTTCTTATAACGCCTTTGTCTTCTAATATTACGCCAATTAGGCTTGATTCTATTTTATTATTATTTATTATATCTAATAATTTATTTTTGCCAATAAAGTTTCTGTCATTATCAGCTAATGCTAAAGTCCATTTTAAATTTGAGTCTAATAAGTTATCATTCTCTGTTATATCTTGACCGTATAACAATAATCCAGCCTCTAATCGTAATGAATCTCTTGCTCCTAAGCCACATGGGGTAACTTCCATTTGCATTAAAGCTTCCCAAAATAGTTTAGCTTCATTATGCTTTAATAAGATTTCAAAACCTTTCTCACCGGTATATCCTGTTGCTGCAATCATATAGTTTTCAGCTTCAATGCATTCAAAAAGTTTTAAACTTGCGACTTTCTCATAAAGATTATCTATTTCGCTGTCTTTGAATATTTTCTGTATATCCAGATTTTTAAAGATATCTAGAGAATTTGGTCCTTGAACTGCAAGCATTATTAGCTCATTGCGCTCAAGAATATGACAATTAAAATTATTTTTTTCTAATTCATTATAAATCCACTTTAAATCAGTTTCTTTTCTTGCTGCATTTAAAATAACTCGATAATAATTAGCGTTCAAATGATATACAACTAGATCATCTATAATCCCAGCATCATGATTTAAAAGACAGCTATAAAGTGCTTTTCCAGGAGCTTTGATTTTAGCAACATCATTAGCTAGTAAGTATCTTAAAAATTTATTACTATCTGGCCCTGAGATATCTATAACGTTCATATGTGATACATCAAAAACACCAATATTTTCTCTAACTGCTGTGTGCTCTTGAATTTGTGAACCATAATTTATAGGCATTTCATAATTGGCAAATTCAATAAACTTAGCTCCAGCTAGTTCATGCTGTTCTTGTAATGCTAATTTGTTTGTCATATAACCCCATTATATTTACATTTGCTTATAAATATAATACTATAGTTAAATCTGAAGTTATGTCATTATAAATTTTTATTTATGCCAAAGTATATTCCGAAATATATAAATATATTTGAAAAAGATGATACACAAGTCTTACTTGATATCGATCAAAAAAAATTTTTAGATTTAGATTTTTTAGATAATCCTAAGCTTATAAATACTGGTAATTTACCATCAAATATAACTATATTAACTAAGAATCAAGACTTATTATATTATTTAAGACAAAATGGTTTTTTAAGTGCTAATAGTTTAGTTGCAAGAATTTATTCAATTATTAGTCGTGCAAGAATAAATGATTCAACTTTTGGTAATTTAGATTCTAATAATTTGATTGAAAATTTACAGGCACATTTAGATGAGTTAATTAAGAAAGAAGCCTTAGTAAAGTTTAATGACATAGATGCAAAAAATAATTTAATCCAAAATTTAGATAATTTATTATGTAAGTTTATTACAGAAAATAAAAAAGCAAGAGGTAATTATTTTACATTAAATCATGATGCTTTTGTTGATGCTTTAGTATTTGTTAGAAATTTCAAATTTCCAAAAGAAGATCCTACTAAATTACACCCAAGCTATAGCCAAGATGATCAGTATGGTTTCTTAAGAACATATAAGTTAAATGATTCAGAGTATTATTGTTTAAAAATGAATAATGCTCAAATGACAAGTATTCACAATATAAAAAAATTTTTAGGACATGTAAGTCATTTTTATGATAGCAATAATGAGCTATCAGAATTTATTAATAAAATAGAATCAATTGATCATACTCATTTTATCGAGCATACTTTAAATTACATAAGTAATAATAAACTAAGAAGTCTACTTCTTAGTTCTGGAGTTATAGCGACACTATCATATTTACCATTGTATATTGGGTATTTTTCTATTGCATCGAATATACTATTATTTGGTATAACTATATCAACCACTAAAATATTAACAGGATTATCAATTGGTATATTGCCAGCTGTTGTTAATTTACTATTAGAATTAATTGATATCTCAATTAAATGTATTACAGATATTTTTCATTATATTTATAATTTAGAATTTTTATTTAGTCCTGAAGAATCTTTACAAGAAAAACAAAAATTTAAATTATTAGAAGAACAAGATAAGGAAATAGATCAAAAAATTCAAAAGTTTTCTTATCAGGTTGGAAGAAGTGATAAATATCAAAATATATATAGCAGCAAAATTTTAAATTTACCTATTATTAATTCCATAGTAAATATATTGGAGCAGTCGGTTAAAAGATATAATGATTGGTCAATATCTCAATCACATATCAATCCAATATTTTGGCCTATATATGTATTAGCCAAGTTTACTAATAATCCTATGAATTTATGGATGAATAATTTTTTCACAGTAACAAATACTTTAGAGGGCAGAACCCAAGAGTACTTTCATACCGAAAGGGAGAAGGCTGAGAAAGAAACAAACTCGATGAAAAATAATTATTTAATTCTTAAAAGGAATGTTAATAATACATATTCATGTTTAAAAAAAATAAATAATCAATTAGATTTATATAAAACTATAAATATTTCTAGTTTAGATTTATATTTAAGAACTATTGCAAAAAATGACCCTGAACAAATAAAAAATAAAATTTTTAAAAGTAATAATCATATAAGAGATAAAGAAATTTTTGATATAGAAAGTTTTGTGTATAATACAGATTATCCTGAAATATTATTTATTCCTGAAGATATTATAAATAACTTATCAGATGATTCTAAATTAATTTATGATTATCGATTTTATGAATATTTTGTTGAGAGCATTAGATTAGCTTTAGATTTTGCTTTGGATTCTATAAAATTATTGTGTATTACAGCACCTTTAATGCTCTCATCGTTTGCTGTAAATGAAATTATAATACAATTATTTGTAACAATGCCTTTTTCTTTAATAATAAATATTTTTTCATGCGGATTAGAATGTTTTGAATATTCCAAAGCTGTAAATTTTTTATATAATTTAGAATGCATGATGAATACTTTTGCTGGAGATTTAAGAATATTTTTTAAAAGAAATATTGCTAAAGTAAATGATTGTTTATATCAAAGTGAAACAGAAGGTTTTATTTTTAAAGATAATACTATTGTTAATGGTAGTTCTAATTCAATAACAGGATTAGTATTAAAAGATATTTTATTCGCAGATAATTTAGAAATTCAATCAGAAGTTTTTTTAAAGCTAGATAGATCGATAGAAATATTTAATACTGTTACTAAAGAATTGAATTATTTCCATAAATCTGTTGTAAATAATAAAGACTTAAATTTAGATTTAAAAGTTTCTGAGTATTTAAAGCAGGCTAAATTATTAATAAATGACTTTAATAAATCCTGTAAGGAATTATATGAATTTAGAGTAAATAATCAATATATTGATATATCTATAAAAGCAACTTATATGAAAAATATTCTTGAGAAAATTTTTCAATTGTCAGATTACTTAGATTTTATAAATTCTAATAAGGATAAACCGCTTGATTATATCATATCATCAAATGTAAAATTTGCTGATAAATCGGCATTTAAGTTTTTAAGTTTTATTACAAAAACTATGTGCTCACAATACGTTATATCACATTTATTAAGAGATCAAGATTATAACTTTAATACAGATACAACAATTAAGACTTTTAATGATTTTATAACTAAAGAAGATTCATTTGGTATTGATAAATTATTTAAAATTATTCAAAAAATACAGGTCAGTGGTTATGAAGGTGATAATACTTTATACTTTCAAAAAAAATTAAAAGGAATTTATAAGCATGAAAAATGTAGTTCATCAATAAAAAATATTATAAAAAAGATTTATAAATCTTTTTTAATTGTAGAGTCTAAAAGAACAGGTAATGATGGCATAAGAAACCTAAATTTTTTATATAATTTTGGTAATGAATTAGAAGAAAATTTTTTTGCAAAATCTCCTCATAAAACAATTCCTGACTCACCAAGTTATGATTCTGATGATCCTGAACCTATCCAAAAGAAGTTATCAAATTTTAAAATAAACTAAAAAATTACAATTTTAACTTGGTGAACGAATATGTGTTTTCATTACTTCTTTGTCTTGAGTGTACTCAAAAATTTTATTTTTTAATAAGTCAAATATTGTGCTAAATGTTTTGTCTAACGCTGGAGTTTCTGGTTTTTGCCCATTATTATATTGAGATTCCATATATAATTTAAGTTCTTTAGATGCATTTTGTCGTATCTTTCTAGGTTGTTTCTTATCAGAAGGTTTAAAAACATTTAATATAGCAAAGCTATCATTAGTTGGAGAGTGATAATTCCTTATTTGATCAATTATAGTTTTATATTCAATTGAATTTAATACTTGTTCATAAAATTTATAATCAGTTAAAAGTTGTTCTGCTTGTTCTGTTTCTTTTGTATCTAACTCTCCTGTCACCTGAGCTGCTGTTGTATCTGGAGCTTTATCAGCAACAACTGTAGCTGGTTGATCATTATCTGAAGAAAAAGACAGTGAAGCATTGTCATTATTTACATCTGCTCTAGATATACTATTTGATTTATTATTTGCTAATTTACTCTGTATATTTAGTTTTGCTTTAGAGCAAAAAGCTGTGACTCCTGCACAACAGTTTATTATCGTTTGAAATTTAGCTTTTTTATCAACTGAGAGGACGTCTCTTTTTTCTTTAACTTGATTTGCGCTTATTAAAGCAGTTTTTATAGGGCCATCTTCTACGGCGCTTGATAATTCAACTTTTTTATCATCGTTTAATAAACTTCTAGGTATTTGGTATTCTTTTGATGAAATTTTTTCCACCATATTTTGAAGATTAATTTTATCAGATAATGCTGTTTTAAAATCATTTGCGCTTATATCTTTAGATTGGTTAAGCGCTGCATTTACAATGACAGCAAGTGCGCCACTTCGGCCTTTGCCAGATTTACAATGCATAAAAACGTCATGACCTTCTTTTATTTTTAATGCTATGTGTAAAGCTTGGTAGGTAAGTAGCGATTCATCGCAGGTAAAATCATGATCTTCTACAGGAATCCATATATGTTCAATATTTACATTTTTATCTCCACCTAAATGAAAATCAGCGGCTTCATGGGAAGTTAACTCAAAACCATCTAATACAGAAACTACTATTTTTTTCTTTAGTGATTTAGTTCTTAAAGCAGTAACATATTCGCTATCATCTTTTTTTAAAATTTGTTTTATGTCTATAAGTTGATGACCTAAAGTAAGCGTACCTTCAGTAGAATCTTTCTCGGTATTAGAATAAATAATTTGAGGCTTAGTATCTTTATGTCGTTCACCTATATGATCAATAAACCTAGTTGCATAAAAATCTTTGTAAAGAGCAATTGTTCCGACATCATCTTTGATTAAATTATTCCAATACCTTTTTATACCAGTTAATATTTGAGGCTCAATAGCTTTTTTATCAGGAGTCTTTTCATTGTCCATATTTATACACTTTGATTTATTAACATAGACCTTAGACTTTTATATAAATAGAAAGTTCATTTTTTGCTCTAATAGCATTTTTTATATTTAAAACAAAATATATATTTCATAAACTTTATCTAATATTGATAATATTATTGATAATCAAAATTATAAATGAGAATATGGTTATATCTCTTTTTAAGTTAACCAGAATGGAGTCTGCAATGCTTGATAAAAAAAATCCTATGGGATTAGATGGTTTTGAATTTTTAGAGTTTACATCTTTGGACTCAGATACACTTGCCAAAGATTTAAGTAAATTAGGATTAAAAAAAACTGCTAAACATAAAAAATTTAATGTAAGTTTATATACTTCAGGTGAAATTAAATTTTTAATTAACAGTGAATCTGGTTTTGCAAATGAATTTGCCAAAAAACATGGCACGTCTGCTTTGGCAATGGGATTTCGGGTCAAAGATGCTAATTTTGCTCATAAAAGAGCTTTAGAATTAGGTGCAAAAAATTATATATGCAATATATTAAAGCTACCAGCAATATATGGCATAGGAGATAGCTTAATATATTTTATTGATAAATATGATAAAAATAATAATATTTATCAACAAAATTTTGATTTTATAGAACAAAATCATAAAACCAGTATAAATTCATTAGAAACAGGTTTATTAGTAATAGATCATTTAACGCATAATGTACATCAAGGCCATATGGACAAATGGGTTGGCTTTTATGAAAAATTATTTAATTTCACTGAAATAAGACATTTTGATATAGAAGGTAAAAAAACAGGATTATTAAGCCGTGCAATGGGATCACCTTGTGGCAAAATTAAAATACCTATTAATGAATCTAAAGATCCACAATCTCAAATAGAAGAATTTATTACAAAATATAATGGTGAAGGTATTCAGCATATAGCCTTAACAACTAAAGATATTTATAAAACAGTTCAGCATCTTTGCCAAAATGGCATTAATTTTTTAGATGTTCCAAATACTTATTATGAAGAAATTAATAATAGAATACCTGGTAATCAAGAAAATATAAAAAATTTACAAAAACTAAAAATTTTAATAGATGGAAGTATTGAAAAACATGAAGGAATCTTACTTCAAATTTTCACTGAAAATATGTTAGGACCAATATTTTTTGAAATTATTCAAAGAAAGGGTAACGAAGGATTTGGAGAAGGAAATTTTCAAGCTCTATTTGAATCTATTGAACGTGATCAGATAAAAAGAGGTGTTTTATAAAATGAAACTTGCAACATATAATAACAAATTACGAGATGGAGAGTTAATTGTTGTTGATAAAAATTTAGATATTTGTGTTACAGTTCCTCATATAGCAGCAACTATGCAACAAGCTTTGGATACTTGGGATGAATGTGTTGATAAACTTGAGAATGTTTATAAAATGCTTAATGCTGGAGTTATTGATGGTTTAGATTTTGATGTCACTAAATTAAAAGCACCTTTACCTCGAGCCTATCAATGGGCAGATGGAAGTGCTTATGTAAATCATGTTGAGTTAGTGCGCAAAGCTCGTGGGGCAACTATGCCAGATAATTTTTGGGTTGAGCCATTAATGTATCAAGGTGGATCTGATAAAATGTTAGGACCAGTTGAAGATATAGAAATATCAAGTTTAGATTATGGTGTCGATTTTGAGGCAGAAGTTATAGTTGTTACTAACGATGTGCCAATGGGTGTAAAAAAAGAAAGCTTAGATAATAAAATATTATTAATTGGTCTTGTTAATGATGTTTCTTTAAGAAATTTAATACCAAATGAGCTATCAAAAGGTTTTGGTTTTTTTCAAAGTAAACCTGCAAGCGGGTTTTCACCAGTTTTTGTTACACCAGATGAATTAGGTGATGCTTGGGATGGAGGAAAACTTAATTTACCATTATATTCTTATATAAATAATAAATTATTTGGAAAACCAAATGCAGGTATAGATATGACTTTTGATTTTAAAGATTTGATTGTTCATGCCGCAACTACTAGATATTTAACCGCTGGAACTATTATTGGATCAGGAACAGTGTCAAATATAGACAGATCAAATGGTTCATCATGTATTGCTGAAAAAAGAATGTTGGAAATAATTAATGATGGTCAGCCAATTACACCATTTTTACAATATAATGACACTGTAAAAATAGAAATGTTGGATGACAATAACTCTAATATATTTGGAACAATTAATCAAAAAATTGTTAGATATTTATAAAGTTTAAATTTTTTATACTATAATTTTTTGTATTAACACTATGGATAGTTTTTATGATTGATCATGCTTTTGATGCTTCCTTTTTATCAAGGATACAATTTGCTTTTACCATTGGATTTCATATTCTTTTTCCAACTTTGAATATCGGTCTTGCAATTTTTTTAGCTATTATAGAAGGATTATATTTATATACTAAAAAAGAAGTATATGCTAAAGCATTATTATTTTGGATAAAAATTTTCGCCTTAACTTTTGGAATGGGATTAGTATCCGGGATAGTAATGTCTTATGAATTAGGCACTAATTTTCCACATTTTACCTATAAAGCAGGTGAGATACTTGGCGTTTTATTTGGATATGAAGTGTTATCTGCATTTTTCTTAGAAGCTGGATTTTTAGGAGTTATGCTGTTTGGCTGGAAGAAAGTGCCGTTAAGGGTTCATTATATTGCCACTTTGATGGTTGCTATAGGAGTTTCTATATCTGCTTTTTGGATTTTATCTGCAAATTCATGGATGCAGTACCCAACTGGTTATAAAATGGTTGGTGATAAAATGGTAGATGAAAATTGGATGGAAATAATATTTAATCCAACGTTTTTACCAAGATTTTTTCATATGACAGTTGCATCATATATTACTTCAGCCTTTGTAATAGCAGGAGTTTCAGCATATTTATTATTAAGAAAAAAAAGTGTTGATGTTGCAAAATTTTGTATGTCTTTTGCTCTTTGGACTATAGTTATTTCTGTGCCATTACAAATGATTATAGGTGATACTGTTGGACGAGATGTTTTTAACTATCAGCCTATTAAAACAGCATCTATAGAAGGTGTATGGGATACTCAAAAAGGAGCACCTTTATTATTGTTTGCAATTCCAGATCAAGAGAAACAAGAAAATAAATATACGATATCTGTTCCTCATCTTGCCAGTTTACTTAATACTCATTCTTGGGATGGAGAGCTTGTTGGTTTAAAAACTGTTGCAAAAGCTGATCAACCAAAAGTTGCTATTGTTTTCTTCTCTTTTAGAATAATGGTTGGCATTGGAGTATTAATGCTTTTTATTATGCTTTGGCATTTAGTTTTAAGATATAAAGGTCGATTATTTGATACAAAAATTTTCTTAAAATCTTTATTGTTTATGGCTCCATTAGGTTTTATTGCTACTGTATCTGGCTGGATTACTGCTGAAGTAGGAAGACAGCCATGGGTAATTTATAATGTATTAAGAACTAAAGATGCTGCAGCTAAAATAGATCCTGATTTTATCTTTTTTACCTTATCATTAATGTTTGTAGTTTATCTTACAATTTTTATATTTTATTTATATTATTTATCTAGAATGATTAAAGATGGCCCGCCAGATAATATAGACGTAATTCACAATCAAAATATATTTCTTAAACAAGGAGAATAATTAAAAATCATGGCAGATACATTAATTCTTATTTGGGCAGGTCTTATAGCTTTTATTATAGCTATGTATGTTATGTTAGATGGTTTTGATTTAGGAATAGGTATTTTATTTCCGTTTGTTGAAACAGAAGAAGATCGAGACATGATGATGTCAGCAATAGCTCCTGTTTGGGATGGAAATGAAACGTGGATGGTTTTAGGTGCGGCTTGTTTATACGGAGTTTTTCCACTTGCTTATAGTACTATATTACCTGATTTATATATTCCTATTTTTATTATGCTAGCTGCTTTTATTTTTAGAGGAGTATCTTTTGAGTTTAGATTTAAAAAGCATTCGCATAAAGAAATTTGGTCAACTGCTTTTTTTCTAAGCTCTTTAATTGTAACTTTAATGCAAGGTTTAATTGTTGGTACTTTAGTACAAGGCGTTAAAGGCGAACAAGGATTTGATGTCTTTAATCCATTTAGTATTATGGCTGCAGTTGGTTTAGTGTTTGGGTATTGTCTTTTAGGATCTAGTTGGATTATAAAAAAGACAACAGGAGCCTTACAAGAAAAAATGTATGTATATTGTAAAAACAGCATTTATTTTATTATTGTGATTTTTGCAATAGTAAGTTTATGGACTCCTTATTTACATCCACATATCTATTCAAGATGGTTTAGTATGAATAATTTATTTATGCTATTAAGTATGCCTATTTTAGCGTTGATAACATTGTTGTTTTTGTATAAATCATTATTAAAAAAGGATGAAATCAAGCCTTTTTTCTTAAGTATGCTGTTATTTATATTAGCTTTGATAAGTCAAGTTTATAGTATATGGCCATATATTGTGCCATTTAAGTATACTTTTTGGGATGCTGCTGCAAATGAAAGCTCTATGATGTTTTTACTAGTAGGAATGTGTATTTTATTGCCAGTATTAATCTCATATAATTTATATGCTTATTGGATATTTAGAGGTAAAGTGAAAGATATTGAGCACTATTAAAAAATTATATAACACAAGAACCTAAATAATATTATTTAGGTTCTTGTTTGGTTTATTTATAGCTAATAGCTTTTGTTAATTAAGCACTAAAAGCACTTTTACTTGTAGAGTTTTGAATTTCAGTTGTGTTTTCTTCCAAAGCAGAGTGCAATATGTTTAAATTTTCTCCTGCATTGATATTAGGATTCTTTTTACACCCAGATTGTTTAGCAATTATTTTTATTATATCTGCAAATGTTACATCATCTAAAGATTTATTGCCCATGCCTGTGATTGAAACAAAATGTTCAGGTTTTTTTGAGCCATCATACTTTAATAAATTTAGACTAATATCTGAAGGTATTAATTTAGGCATTTTTTTAAAGTAATAGCCTACGATATTAAGGGTAGGAGTTTGTTGATTTATGTGTAATTCATCAATGCTATTACGGTCACTGCCATCATCGGATGATAATGTTGCATAGGAGTAAGTTCTTGCTGCTAATTGTTCTAGCTCATTTGCTGTTTCTGTGCTTTTTGGGGTTTCTTGTTTAATATAAGAAGAAGCCTCTTCTATAAAAATATCTGGAAGATCATTATAACCCGATGAGTTCAATCTTTGCATTGGGTATAACATTATTGGAGATCCATTGCTAGATAATTGATCAGGAGTTTGAAGATCTGTATTTTCATTATATTTTTGCCATTTATTTGATTGTTCTGCAAGCTCAAAAGAGCATCTATCATCAAACATATCAAATTGTATTTCAGCATTAGGATTATCATGCCTAATTTTACGTGTTAAGTTACATATAAGCAGAGTTTTGCTGTAATCTAATGGGGATATAGGATGGTTATTACAACTTTTACTTTGAGTGGCAATCCAATATGCTGTTGTTAATGTCAAAGGAGGGTTTTCATATTGTGCGAATATTCCATCTTCACCATTAGTGTTGAAACCAAAACAATCAGCTAAGGTCGTTTTTTCTAAGTAATCGCCACGTGCTGTATTTAAAATTTCATTTCCCAATAATTCGATAATACTAAAAAAAGAAATTAACTTTAAATCTTCATCATCAGCATTAACTTCACGCCCTATTATGCGTGAAGAATTTTCTAAATCTATATAAAAAGACTGTCTGTTTGATGTGATACAAAGAATGGTTTTATCAAAGCTTTTATTTTCTTTTACTAGCTGCTCTAAAAAATCTTTATTAGCTTCTTTTACCATATTAAAAACAATTTTTTGAGATAGGCTTTTTATTCCTGAATTGTTTATGAAGTTTTTTAGTGCTGTTAAAAATTTAGTGTTTAAGATACAACCATCTGCATCTAAACCAATAACCCTGATTCTTTTAGACATAATCTCTATTTAACATAATATTTATAAAGTAATATATTAATATAACTAAAGAAATAAATAAAGACAACAATTATTTGTTATATAATGCTAAATCATTGTTAATTTGCTATATTTATACCTATGAAAGTTATAATTATATAATATTTTTAATAAATGGACTTTAATTTAAACGCGCTACTAAAAAAAATAAATCAGTTTTATTTGTCTGCAGCCATAATAACGTTGTTAGGTTTGTATTTAATATGGAAACTATACTTATTTACTGATTTTTTATTTAGTTATAATCAAGAGCCAGAATTTTTAGTTAAGGCTCAAAGCTATCAAGTCAAGGTTGCACCTCGGGCTACTTTGCCTGATCTTGCTATTTATAATTTATTTGGTGTTTATCATAAAGCAATAAAAAAAACAGTAAAAGTTTCAGAGTTAAATGTTACAGTTCAAGGAATTTTTGCTAGTTCTGATCCAAAAAAAGGAACGGTTGTTATAATTACAAATGGTAAAACTAAATTGTATCTAGTTGGAGATAAAATTAAGGAAGTTGCTGTTATAGAAGAAATATTAGATGATAAAATTATTATTGATATAGACGGTGTAAAGGAATATATACCATATAATAATAAAAATTTAGAGTTTTCTGATAATATAGATAATCAAGATTTTCCCCCTCGTATATTTAAAGAGGAATAGAATATATAATATCTAAATTAGATAATTTTATTAAGAAACAGAAAAACAGAAGATATAATGGAAGATATTTTATAATGATGAGTATACAAAGTAAGTTTTTAAAAATAATTTTGGCATTAATTATTATTTTAAATATATCTTTTGTAAATGCAGCAAATACAGCAAATAAAAGAATTTGGAATTTAAATAATGTTGAATTATTAGCCGTTATTGGTGAAATTTCAAAAGAAACAGGTAAGAATTTTTTAATAGATCCACAAGTATCAGGTAAAGTGACTTTAGTCTCATCTCATCCAATGGAGTCAGATGAAGCTTATCAAGTTTTTCTATCAATATTACAAATATTAGGATATATAGCCGTTGATTCTGGTGATGTTGTTAAAATTGTACCACAATCACTTGCTCGTTCGATGGCAACTCCAGTTGTAAATAGTCAAAATCCAGGGCATGGCGATGAAATGGTAGTTCGTGTTGTAACTGTTAGACATGTATCTGCCATGCAAATGTCCAGTGTATTGAGAAATTTAATTAGTAATCAAGGTAGCATTACCGCATATCAACCATCTAATAGCTTAATTATTGCTGATTATGCCGCAAATATAAATAAATTATTAAGAATTATTCAAGCGGTTGATAAAAATACGGTAGATAGTCTTGAAATTATAAGATTAGATCATGGTAATGCTAATGAAATTGTTTCTACTTTAACGAATTTACTACAAGATAAAATGTCATATGGAGATTCTCCAAAAACTAAATTTAAATTAGCAGCAGACAATCGAATTAATGCTGTAATTGTTATGGGTGATAAAGAAAAAAGGTTACAAATAAGAGCTATGATAGCCAATTTAGATGCTCCTGCCCCTAAAGACAGCAGTAACACTCATGTTTATTATTTGAAAAATCAGAAAGCAAAAGATATCGTAACTATAGTATCAGGCATAGCAGGAGCATATTATGGTACTAAAGGCAGTGGCACTGCAACCAGTTACAATAGTAACCAAGGCACTGTTTCTGCACCAGGAGCTAAAGCTGGAGCTACACCAAGTGCCCCAGTTATTGGTTCGAACGGTATTATTGAAGATCCTACAACCAACTCTATAATTTTAACAGGGCCTCCGGAATTAATACGTTCATTAAGAAGTATTATTTCTCAATTAGATATCAGACGAGCGCAGGTATTAATTGAAGCAGCTATTGTTGAGGTTGATGTTGATGATAATTTAAATTTAGGAATAGAATGGCGAACTAATCAAACTAACAATGGTTGGAGAGGTGGCTTTAGCTCAGGAGGAACTACAGCTGATGCGTCAACAGCTTTAGTTAATGGTGTATTAAATGGTCCAGCAGCAACTGGAACTGATCCTTTTGATATTTTGCCATTTCAAGGTTTGACTTTAGGATTTATAAAAGGGGGTCAAAGTATTAGGGCGATTGTAAACGCTTTAAAATTTAGATCTAATGCTAATATCGTATCAACTCCTTCATTAGTTGTTCTTGATAATCAAAAAGCATCTATTTCTATTCAAGAAGAAATTTCTTATAATAATAGTTCCATTACTTCAAATACAGGTGCTGTAACTACAGGTAGTGCTTATAAAAACTCAGGGTTAAAGTTAGAAGTAACTCCAATGCTTACTAAAGGAGAAGTTGTTCGTCTAGAAGTTAATCAGCAGCTTGGTAATACAACAGGAGTTGGAGCTAATGGTAACCCTAATTTCTTGGACAGAGAAATAGATACAACCGTTTTAGTTGATGATAAAGACATTCTTGTTTTAGGTGGATTAATAAGAGAGACAGATACGGACGTTATTACTAAAATTCCATATATAGGCGATATACCGATAATTGGTAATTTAGCTAAAAGTCGTAGCAAAGCTAAGAAAAAAACTAATTTAATGATATTTATAAGACCTGTTATATTAAGATCTAAAATGGATAATATTAATGTTACTGCATCTAAATACGATATGATGCGTGGTGATCAAATTTTACAAAAAGTAGATCCAGAAGCTATCATTTCACCCGATAAAGAGTTGATGTTGCCGCCTCATAATCCCAAAGATCGAGGGGTTAAATTACCATGGCCATTTTAGATAATGAAAAAGATAAGCTTGAAAATATAGTAGAGTCATCTATTAATGTTAATAATGAAAAATTAATTGATAACGATCAGATAGAATCTAAAAAAATATCAATAAGTTATAGTTATGCTAAAGACAAAGGGGTAGTCATAACGGAATTAAGGCATAATTTAGCTAAAGTAGTATGCAAAGAAGATATAGATATAGGCATTTTATCTGAACTTAGGCGCCATTTAGGTAGACCCATAGATATTAAAAAAGTAGATGCTAAAGCTTTTAATGAAGCTTTGGTTAAATCATATGAGTCAGATAATTCTGAAACTCAACAAATGATGGAATCTATAGAAGAAGATTTAGATTTAGATTTATTATCTCAAGAACTGCCAAGTACTCAGGATTTATTAGCCAGTGAAAATGATGCGCCAATTATCAGATTAATAAATGGTATTTTAACTTGTGGTATTAAAAGAAATGCATCTGATATTCACATGGAAGTTTATGAAAAGAAATTAATAGTAAGATATAGAATAGATGGAGTTTTAAGTGTAGCACTTGAACCACCAAGAGCCTTAGCACCTATTATTATTTCTAGAATAAAAGTAATGTCAAAATTAGATATTGCTGAAAAAAGAATACCTCAAGATGGTAGAATAGCATTATTTATTGCAGGACATGACGTAGATATTCGAGTCTCAACTTTACCAACCCATTATGGTGAGCGAATTGTGATGAGAATTCTAGATAAAAAATCTGAAAAATTCGATTTAACCAGTTTAGGCATGTCTGATAAATCTTTAAATAAATTAAATAAATTATTAAGTACTCCATATGGAGTTCTATTAGTTACTGGTCCAACAGGTTCGGGTAAATCAACTTCTTTATATGCTATGCTGTCTGTTTTAAATACAGATGAAAGAAATATTCTAACAGTTGAAGATCCAATTGAGTATTATTTACCAGGAGTTGGTCAAACTCAGGTTAATCCTAAAGTAAATATGACTTTTGCTAAAGGTTTACGAGCTATTTTAAGACAAGATCCAGATATAGTAATGGTTGGTGAAATTCGAGATGTAGAGACAGTTGAAGTAAGTATTCAAGCAAGTTTAACAGGACATTTAGTATTTTCAACCTTACATACTAACACAGCAATAGGAGCTATTACTCGATTGCGTGACATGGGAGTGGAATCTTTTTTATTAGCATCTACTATGATTGGTGTTCTAGCGCAAAGACTAGTAAGAGTTTTGTGTGAAGGGTGCAAGCAAAAAATTAAAGCTTCAAATGAAGAGAAGCTATTTTTAAATTTAAAAATAGAAGACGAGCTTGATATTTATAAATCTGTTGGTTGCGAAGCTTGTAATCAATCTGGTTATAAGGGAAGAACGGGAATTTATGATTTAGTTTCTATAGATGAACCTTTAAAAAGTATGATTATTTCTAATGAATCAGAAAGTAAGATGGAAAAATATATAAGAGAAACAACCCCTACAATGCGAGATGATGGGATAAGAAAAATATTATTAGGGTTTACAACAATTGAAGAAGTAATGCGCGTTACTACAGAGGAATTATAGGATGTCTGTATTTGATTATAAAGCCTTAAATAAATCAGGAAAAGAGATTAAAGGTGTTTTAGAAGGAGATAGTGCAAGAGTTATTCGCCAGAAACTTAAAGCTCAAGGATTAATTCCTATTGAAGTTATGCTATCTGGTGCTAAATCAACAATAGATAAAGCAAATAAAGATGAGTCATCATCTGTTTTTTCTAAAATTTTTCATTATAAAAAAGTAACGAAGCTTTCGGTTGCAGAAGTAGCTTTATTGACAAGGCAACTTGCTACTTTATTGAGCGCTGGCATGCAGATAGAAGAATCTCTCAAGGTTGTATCAGAACAATCAGATAATCCTAAAATAACTAGAGTTATTTTAGCTGTAAGAGCAAAAGTCCTAGAAGGTCAGTCTTTAGCAACTGGTCTTTCTGAACATAAAGGAGTTTTTTCTGATTTATATTGTGCAACAGTTAATGCAGGAGAGCATTCAGGTCATCTTGATTTAGTATTAGAGAGTCTTGCTGATTATACAGAAAAGCAATATAAGCTTTCTCAGAAAATAAGACAGGCATCAGTATATCCAATAATAATGATTTGTTTATCATTTGCTATTGTTGGTTTTTTAGTAAGTTTTGTTGTTCCAAAATTAGTAAGTACTTTTCAGCAAACAGGCCATGATTTACCGACGGTAACTGTAATACTTATTTATGTTAGTGATTTTTTAAAAAGTTATGGTGTTTATTTAATAATATTACTTTTTGCTGGTATTTATTTATTCAAAATAGGTTTAAAAAATAATAAATTTGCTTATAAATGGCATAAATTTTTATTAAAAATACCAATGATAGGAAACGCCATTAAGGTAATTAATACTTCAAGATTTTCTAGAACTTTTGGTATCTTGTCAAAATCTGGAGTTTCTGTTTTAGAAGCAATGAAAACAGCTAGTGCGGTTGTTTTGAATAAACCTATTCAAGAGGCATTAGTTGAAGTTATTAAAAAAGTAAGAGAAGGTGGAGCAATTAGTAAATCATTGCAAACAACTAAAGTCTTTCCTCCAATGAGTATACATTTAATAGCTAGTGGAGAGTCTAGTGGTAAGCTTGAAATGATGCTTGAGCGTAGTGCCGATTATCAAGATCAAGAAATAGAAAATTTAATAGGAAATTTCATTAGTTTATTTGAACCAGTTTTAATATTAGTAATGGGATCTTTAGTTTTATTTATAGTATTAGCAGTATTACTACCTATTTTCCAAATGCAGCAATTTGTAGGTAATTAATAAAAAAGTTTGAAGTGAAATAATCAATAATAGGAGAAATTATGATAAATAATATAATAAAAAAAGTGCATATAGACAAACAAAAAGGATTTACCTTTATGGAAATTATGGTTGTCATTGTAATTATTGCTATTTTGGCAGTTATGATAGTCCCTAATATTTTAAAAAGAGTAGATCAGGCAAGAGTTGCGAAAGCAGAAAATGATATAAGGACGTTAGAAACATCGTTGGACATGTATAAGCTAGGAACAGGAATGTATCCATCAACAGAGCAAGGTTTAGGAGCATTAACAGAAAAACCAACAACAGCGCCAATTCCTGATGGGTGGGATGGTCCATATGTTAAGCAGTTGCCTAAAGATCCATGGGGTAATTATTATCAATATTCTTTCCCTGGTAAACATGGCAATGATAGCTTTGATGTTTTTAGTAAAGGTCCTCCAGGAGAGAGAAAAGAAATAGGAAATTGGAATTTACAATCATAGTTTATGAGCTTAATAATAAGGATATTAAAAGCTAAAAAAAAAAATAACATAAACTATAAATATCAAGGGTTTACTTTTATTGAGATAATGGTCATTCTAGCCATAATGACCATTATAGTTACTGTTGTTGGAATATCTATTTCTGCGTTTAACTCAAAAATAAAGGCGGGCCCTTTTAGTTATTATTTAAAACAAGCGTTTGGGTTAATAGAGCAAAGAGCAATATTAGAACAAAATAATTTTGGAGTTTGTATATATAAAAAAGGTATATTAATTTACAGATATAATCAAACTAATTCTAGTTGGCAAGAAATTTCAAATAATATAGAGTCAAAAAATGTGACTTTTCCAGACACATTAAAAATTAATTTAATGATTAATGAGCAGCAGACAAAATTACCTATTAATTGCATTGAGCCCAATCTTATTTTTAATACAGGTGGTTTTATAACGCCTTTTCAATTGCTTATTCAAGATAAATCAACCATTTTTACAGTCACAGGAAACTATGGTGGAGGAATAAGTGTTGCACAAAAAACTGAAAGTAAGATTTAATTCAATACCGAGTGTAAATAAAGCATTTACCTTAATAGAAATATTAATTGCTTTGGTTATTATTTCTTTAGCAACGACAGCATTAATGTCAGCTATTAGTTCAACCATAACTCAAATTGAATATTTGAATGATAAAACTAAAGCACATTTTGTCGCTCAAAATTTATTAACAAGCTTACAACTTAATTTGTTAGATATGAAGCTTGCAAATGGAAAGATGCATGGAACGAGAAAACTTGGTCTTCGCAATTGGTATTGGACTATTACTGTTAAAACTAAAGCTTTAGAGAATTTAGCTAATGTGGAGATATTTAACATAAAAGTTGACGTGGCCAAAGCAGATAATAAAAACAAAGTAATTGATTCAGTAACAAGTTATGCGCCGATATATAAGAATTAAATATGGATTTACCTTAATTGAACTTTTAATAGCAATATTTATTTTTGCAATTATATCTATTATTGCTTTAAGTGCATTTATGTCAGCAGAGCGATCTAAAGGACAGGTTATTAAGGCTATTGATAGTTTGACTAATGTGCAAAAATCTTATGTTATTATGAAACGTGATATTGCTCAAATAATTAATCGATCTGTTTTGAGTGAAAATGGAAAAAATGAGATTGCTGTAGCATCGGGGGGGAGTCATAAATTAGCAAAATCATCTTGGGGTAGTAATATTTTAGAGATTACTCGAATGGGAAATATTCCTTTAGCAACCGATCAGAAAGTTAGTAATTTGGTTCGTATAGCATATTATTTTGATGGTAAAAAATTAAGAAGAATAAGCTTTAGAGAGTTAGATCATACAAAAAACTCTATAATTGATTCTAATGAAATAATGTCAGATATTAGCAATTTTACAGTAAAGTTTGTTGATGTTTTTGGTTCTGAAGTATCAAGTTGGTTTATGGAAAGTTCAGCCAAAAATAGTTCTTATAGTAATTTGCCTTATGGAATTATTATAAGATTTAGAACAAAGTCTCTTGGGGAAATTGAATGGGTATTCGCTTTACCGGTAATAAATAATAAAAGTTAAGAGTAAAAGTAAAAGTTAATGTTAAATGTAACTAGAAGATATAACAAAGTATTTAAAACTTATAATCAAGGCGTTGCTTTGCTGACAGCTTTATTATTTGTAGTATTATCTGTTAGTGTCTCAACAGTGTTATTTATGCTTATGCAAGTTGAACTAGGTTTTGCTGATCTTATGATTTCAGGAGATAGGGTGCAAAATAGTTTGAAATTTGTAGAGACAGAAGCTATTGCATTATTGAATAAACGTAATATTTCTACTAAAAAAATAATTAATCAATCTGATATTAATATAAATTATATAACTGATTATAAATTTAAAAAACAAGTGATCAATTATGTTAATGTTTATGGAAATCTAGAAATTCAAAATGGTAAATTTAATATAAATTATTTATATGATCCAGTTTTTTGTAATAATCAAGATGAAAGTTCAGAGAAAGTGACTTCAAGTGATTCAAAAAAAACGATTACTAAGCAAATATTTACAAATATTTTATTAAATTTAAGTACTGATGGAGGAGAAAAGAGTAGTATAGAGTCAATAACTCCTGATGTAGCAGCAAAAATTATTGTAGATATTCAAAATTGGATGTGCCCAGTTAATGCTCCAATAGCTAAAGATAACAAAGATCCATATATAAAAAATATAGAAGATAATAATAAAAACAATCAATGGCCCTACCAAAGAGGTTCACAGATGCTAGTTGGCATCAGTGAGTTAAAATTAATAAAGAGCATAGATAATAATTTATATAATGCTTTAATAGAGCATGTTTCTGTTTGGCCATTGTCATCTGGAAATGTAGATGTTAAATTTGATGTTAGGTTTTTAAGTCCTTCTATTTTTGCTGCCATACTAAATGAAGATATAAATACTGCTAAGTCAAAATTACAAGAAATATCAAAAATAAAAACATCAGATAATAAGAAAAACGCTATAATTAAATTAATAGAACAAAGCAGTGCTTATAAAGATCAAGATAAAAAAGAAGAGCTTAAGATTATATCTAGTTTATTAGGTACAGATCAAAACTTATATTATTTATTATCTTCAAATGCAGCACAAGGCAAGTTTAATATTACTGCATATACACTGTTAAATTTCAATAGTAATGCTAATGTCGTTTGGCGCAGTTACGGTATTTTATAAAAATTTTATATAGGAATTAAATTTGCAAGAATATATTTTTTTATTATTTTCAGAAATGGAGAATTTGGCGCGTTATTTAGTATTAAATGACTCTGGAAATAAAATCTCTTTTAGTGATAATGAGGAAGAGTTAGAAAGTTTAAGTTATTTATGTAAAAATCGACAAGTTATTATTTTGATTCCAGGTAAATATGTTAGTTTTCATACTGTAGTGTTGCCACCAGGAACTCATGATAAGTTACAAGCAAGTTTGCCTTATATTTTAGAAGATGAAATTTCTGATAACATTGATGATTTACATTTTGTATTAGGGCCAAAAATATTAGAACAAGATAGTTTTAATGATGACAAAAAAGACAATCAAGAACCAAAAGATGATTTAGATGATTTGGAAATTCAAGCTAAAGAGCTTATTAATGCTAATGAAAATATAGAAAATATAGAAAATATAGAAAATTCGTCTGATATTAATAAGCAACAATATACAAAAAGTTCATTGAAAAACTCATTTTTTAATAAGAAAAAAGAAAGTAATTATCTAGTAGCAGTAATATCTAAAGATATTATGGAATATTATTATAATTTACTTAAGACACATGGCATCAAACCTGACTTTTTGTTACCTGATAATTATTGTTTAGCTAATAATTTTACAAATCAAATTTATGTAAATGGTCTAGATAAACTGATTTATTTAATTAGTGCAAATTATAACTCATATGTTGTAGACATAAGTAATAAAGATTTTTTTGTTAAAAATTTTTTACAGAATAATCTTTCAGATAATGATGTTTATTATTACAGAGAAGAAAAAAAATTAACTATTGAAAATATTAACAGTGAAACAATAGTTGATTCAGGAATAGAGCTGTTTGCAATAAAATGGCTGACGCAAAGTTTTAAATTAAATTTGTTAACAGGAAAATTTAAGATTTTTAAGTTACAAATTAAGAATAAATATTTGTGGAAAATAGCTTTAAGTTTAATAATTGTTATAGTGTTAGCTGATTTTGGAATAAATTTGTCTAAGTATATATTAATTAATCAGCAAATTAATGATGTAAATAATCAAATATCTCAAGAATGGAAAAGAGCGTTTCCAAAAAATTTATCCATGCCTTTGCCCCAAAATAATGCAGAAATAACAACTTTAATATCAAGAGAAATTGAGAAGGTTGACAGGCAACAACTGCAAAATAACTTTTTTTCTACTTTAAATACTTTAGGAGTAATATTGTCTCAATATAGTAACATAAAACTTGAGAGTATTAATTTTGTTGAGGATCAAATGGAAATAAAATTAATTACTCCTAATATTATTTTATTAAATAATTTTGAGAAAGCATTTAAAAGTAAAAACAAAAATATTAAACGAATAAGTTTAATTGAAGATAAAAATTCTTTTGTTGCAGGGTTTATGATTAAAGTAGGATAAATATATGTTCTTAATTAAAAATATAAAATCTTTTCAAAATAAATGGCAAAAATTTGCATTAAGAGAAAAAATATTATTAAGTCTTTGTTGCGCAGCAATTATAACTTTGATTTTATATCTGCTATTTAATTCTTTTTTTTCTTTTAATATTGAAGATCAGCAAGAAACTTTGCAAAATAAACAATATGTTTTATCTAAAATTATTCCCGCTATAAAAAAAATAAATAAAATAAAATCAGATAGCATCGATTATAAAAAAATTCCAAATGGAAATTTAATTAATTTTATTAAACAAGAAATAGAGTCTTTAAATATAAAAAATCTTAATAAAGATGTGTATAAAATTCATGGAAATAGAATTAGAGTAGAGATTAAGGAAATTAATTTTGATAAAATTATCTCTTGGCTGCAAAAACTTAGCCAAGTATATGGTATTAAAATTGTTAGAGCACATATAGATAGAATTGATAAAAAGCCAGGCGATGTTAACTTTATGATTGAATTAGAACAATAAGGATAAGTATTTATGGGAAGAGTTCAGGCTTCATGGAGAATGTTCAGGTTTTCTTGGAATTTTGTTAAATCAGAAAGAGTATTATTTTTATATCCTGTTTTAGTGTTTTTGATACAGCTAGTTGTCATTGCTTTAATGCTTAGTATTTTAGGTTTAATTACTTATAATACTGTGAATAATATTGGAGGTGTTAATAAATTAGTTAATACGGTCACCAGTTTTAGTAATTCTAGCATGGGTGATCCAGCTCAATCTGTGCAGGCTAGTACAATGAAGTTGAGCGATAGTCTTTTTACAACAGAAAACAATATATTAATTATAGCAGTGCTATTCTTATATTTTATAATGGGTCTTGTGGCTAATTTGTTTTCTATAACTGTGATAAATTCAGTAATTGAGAAAATAGATACGAACGTCATCAATGCAAAAGCTGCGTTAAGTAAAGCTTTTTCAAATATAGGTTATATTATTCAATGGACTTTGTTTAACATTTTTGTAGTTTATCTTATTCATTATATTATTAGATTATGTGAAAGAATCCCGATATTAAATATTATCGTGGCATTATTTTTAAATACGGCATGGGCTACTTTTACTTTTTTTGCTCTGCCAATTTTAGCAGAAAATAAAAGTAATCCTATTGAAACTTTAAAAATGTCGAGTAAATTAATTAAAAAAAGATTTGGAACTAATGTTGTCTCAATGGGTAGTTTATTTATAATAAATTTTTTGTGGATTGTATCTGTTGTAGCATTAGGGTTCTTATTATTAAAAGCTGTAGATTACTCAAATATATATAGCACTTTATTAGATATAAATCTTATTATATTTATAATCTATTTTGTATTTAGCTTAAGTTTGTTAATATTACTGTCTTTAGTGTATCGAACTGTATTATATTTATATTGTGTAAGAGGTACTTTGCCAGAAGAGATTAATAAAAATGAAATTAACAGTGTTATTAGTTTTAGAAAAAAAAGAATTTGATACTTTGTTACAACTCATAGATAGATATTGAAATGATATAATTTAAAAGTAAAAATTATATCAAGTTTTCAATAAACCTGCCGATAGGCTTATTAATTAATGAATTTTATAAAAAATGATGTTTCGTTCAAGATCAGAAGGTTATAT
>TARA_R110002096_G_scaffold416429_1_pt1 | contig 72638 bp, 73 predicted proteins | sample TARA_R110002096 | Tara Oceans TARA_R110002096 (sample SAMEA4397295) | marine metagenome | biome: Polar Biome; feature: [DCM] deep chlorophyll maximum layer (ENVO:01000326); material: water (ENVO:00002006), including particulate matter (ENVO:01000060) such as... | depth 35 m
CGGCATGGTTCTTTGCAAGCCTGGCTCGATTCTTCCTCACACGAAATTCAAGGCCGAGGTCTACATCCTCAAGAAGGAAGAGGGTGGCCGTCACACTCCATTCTTCAACGGCTACCGCCCACAGTTCTACTTCCGCACGACCGACGTAACCGGTGTTGCCAGCCTTCCTGAGGGAACGGAAATGGTTATGCCTGGCGACAACGTAAACATGGACGTAGAGCTCATTGCTCCAATCGCTTGCGAAGAAGGTCTTCGCTTCGCAATCCGCGAGGGTGGCCGCACTGTCGGCGCCGGCGTCGTTACCTCGATCACCGAATAGCTTCCTCCGAATAATTCTGAGTACCAGGAAACACTAAGACTATGAACGCTCCTAAAATTCGCATCCGGCTCAAGGCCTACGATCACAAGCTGCTCGATCAATCGACCAGTGAAATCGTCGAGACCTGCAAGCGCACGGGCGCACGTGTTGTTGGCCCAATCCCGCTTCCAACCAAAATCAACAAGTACTGCGTGCTTCGCTCTCCTCACGGTGACAAAAAGTCCCGCGAGCAGTTCGAGATTCGTACCCATAAGCGTTTGCTCGACATTGTTGAGCCAACTCAGCAGACTCTCGACGCACTTATGAAGCTGGACCTTTCGGCCGGCGTTAACGTCGAAATTCGCACCAACTAAGGACTGACTGATGGCTAGTGTCGAAATGAAAGACATCTCCGGTAAGGCTGTTGGCTCACTTGAGCTTGACGACAGCATTTTCGCCGAGAAGATGAATGAGCACCTCCTCTGGGAGGTTGTGAAATGGCAGCGCGCGAAGACTCGCAGCGGTAATGCCTCCACCAAAACCCGCGGAGAGATTCGCGCAACCAACGCCAAGCCTTGGAAGCAGAAGGGCACAGGCCGTGCTCGTTCTGGTGATGCCAAGTCTCCAATCTGGCGCGGTGGCGGAACGACCTTCGGTCCCAAGCCTCGCAGCTACGCGTACTCGATGCCTCGTAAGGCTCGTCGCAAAGCACTGCGCTCGGCACTCAGCTTGCGTCTTGCAGAGAACCAATTGGTCGTCCTCGACCAGTTCACCGCAGACGGAAAAACTAAGAATGTAGCAAACACCCTTGCCGCTCTGGGATGTGCCCAGCCGGATAGCAAGGCTCTCATCGTTGACGTCGTTGACAATGAGCTGCTCATCCGCGGCGCTCGCAACTTGGCTCGTTCCAAGTGGCTCGCACCCGAGGGCTTGAATGTGTACGACGTTCTCAATCACCCAACCTTGGTCATGACCAAGGAGAGCGTGGCTAAGGTCACCGAAGCCCTCCGCTCTTAAGGAAAAACGATGATCCCCGCACAGAGTATTATTAAGCGACCGTTGCTCACCGAGAAGAGCACAACCCTTCGCGAGACTGGAGGCACAGGTGTTGCCTTCGGCGAAGAGTCAAACTTCGGCCAGAAGGTGGTTTTCGAAGTCGCAAAAGACGCCAATAAGATCCAGATTCGCAACGCCGTACAGGAGTTGTGGAAAGTGAGCGTCACCGACGTTCACACAATGATCGTCCGTGGCAGAACCAAGCGAGTCGGCAAAAGCTCCGGCTGGCGTACCGGCTTCAAGAAAGCCATCGTCACGCTTAAGGCTGGCGACAACATCGAATTCTACGAGGGAGTCTAGAACCGATGGCTATTAAACGATACAAGCCGACCTCTCCCGGTCGTCGTGGCATGACCAGCCAGGACTTCTCGACAGTGACCAAGGGCAAGCCCGAGAAATCACTTCTTGAGAAGAAAACCTCAACTGGTGGCCGTAACAACAACGGGCGTATCACCTCGCGTTTCCGCGGTGGTGGACACAAGCAGCGTTACCGTAAGGTCGATTTCAAGCGCAACAAGACCGGCGTTCCAGCCAAAGTTGTTGCCATCGAATACGATCCAAACCGCTCTGCTCGTATTGCACTTCTTCACTACGCAGATGGCGAGAAGTCGTACATCCTGGCTCCAGCCAATCTAGAGATTGGTGCAGAGGTCATTTCGGCAAAGTCTGCCGACCTCAAGCCCGGCAACGCTCTTCCTCTTCGCTTCATCCCGACTGGTACACCGATTCACGCGGTGGAACTACAAATCGGTGGTGGCGCTAAGATCGGCCGCTCTGCAGGCATCTCAATCACTCTGATGGCTAAAGAGGGCAAGTGGGCAACACTTCGCATGCCTTCTGGCGAGATGCGCAAAGTTCAACTCGACTGTCGTGCGACGGTCGGTGTTGTCGGTAACTCCGAGCACAAGAACATCGTCTGGGGCAAAGCTGGCCGTACCCGTTGGAAGGGACGTCGTCCTCACAACCGCGGTGTGACCATGAACCCGGTCGATCACCCAATGGGTGGTGGCGAGGGTCGTTCGGCCGGTGGCCGTCATCCTTGTACTCCTTGGGGCAAGCCAACCAAGGGTTACCGAACCCGTCAAAACAAGCGCACAGACAAGTACATCGTTCGCCGTCGCGGCAAGAAATAGCGGCTGGGACTTAAGGAATAGAGAATGCCTCGTTCAATTAAAAAAGGTCCATTCGTGGACTCTCATCTCGAGAAGAAGGTCGTCGCCGCTCAACAGGGCGAAGGACAATCGAAAAAGGTCATCAAGACCTGGTCTCGCCGATCTACCGTGACTCCCGATATGATCGGAATCACCTTCGCAATCCACAACGGCAAGAAGTTCATTCCTGTCTATATTACTGAAAACATGGTCGGTCACAAAATGGGTGAGTTCTCCCCCACACGTACCTACCGGGCGCCGGGCGGCGATAAAAAGAAGAAGAGGTAGTCGCCCGCCTCAATTTCTGATAGACAGCGCCTCCCAAACCAAATCGGTCCAGATCGGTCGGATGGTTGGCGCGGTCCTTCATACGCAGGATAGACAGCATGGAAGCCAAAGCAATAATTCGCCAAATCAGCATGTCCCCACGCAAGATGCGTGTGGTTGCCAATCAGGTGCGCGGTCAGCAAGTAGGGCAAGCCCTTACTGAGCTCGGATTTATGCCGAAGAAAGCAGCGGGCATCATTGCCCAAGCTGTGACTTCAGCAGCCGCCAACGCAGAAGACAAATCTGGTGGTACCGCAGATCTCGACGCTCTCGTCATCAAGACCATCATGGTCGATGGCGGACGCATGACAAAACGATTCATGCCACGAGCAATGGGTCGCGCTAACCGAATCAACCACCGCTCCAGCCACCTGACCGTGGTTGTTAGCGACGAAGGATAAGTAATGGGTCAGAAAACACATCCAATCGGATTCAGACTCGGTGTCATCAAGACTTGGTCATCCAAGTGGTACGAGGAGAAAAATTACTCCAAGTGGCTCCACGAGGACATCAAGCTCAAGAAGTACATCAAGAAGAAGCTCCAGCACGCTGGCGTTAGCTACATTGACGTAGAGCGCGCTGCTACCAAGTGCAAGATCAACATCTACACCGCACGCCCTGGCATTGTCATCGGCAAGCGTGGTGCAGGCGTTGAGCAGCTCAAAGCAGACATTCAAAAGCTCACCACGAGCGAAGTCTTCTTGAACATCGTCGAAGTCCGCAAGGCCGAGACGAATGCACAACTGGTTGCTGAGAACATCGCTACCCAGCTTGAGCGACGCATCGCATTCCGACGCGCAATGAAGAAGGCTGTCCAGACTGCAATGAAGTTTGGCGCCAAGGGCATTCGTGTCAACTGTGGTGGCCGACTCGGCGGAGCTGAGATGGGTCGTCGCGAGTGGTACCGAGAGGGACGCGTTCCTCTTCACACTCTTCGCGCTGATATCGACTACGGCTTCACCGAGGCATCTACCACTCACGGCGTTATCGGCGTGAAGTGCTGGATCTTCCACGGCGAGGTTCTTCCTCAGCGTAACTCTACTCGAGGGCAGCAGGCGTAACGCCCGCTAAGGACTAAGAACGATGTTACAGCCTAAGCGCACTAAATTTCGCAAGATGCAGAAGGGCCGCATGCGCGGCGAAGCTAAAGGAGGCAGCGATGTTTCCTTTGGCGACTTCGGTCTTCAAGCAACCCAACCTGGGTACCTAACTTCTCGGCAAATCGAGGCTGCTCGTATTGCCATCACTCGTACGGTTCGTCGTATGGGAAAGCTCTACATCCGAGTCTTTCCAGACAAGCCGATCACGAAGAAGCCTGCTGAAACCCGAATGGGTAAAGGCAAAGGCGGCAACGAGGGATACGTCGCAGTGGTCAAGCCTGGCCGCGTGATGTTCGAGCTCGAAGGTGTCGACGAGGCGCTCGCCCGCAAGGCGTTCACCAACGCTCACCACAAGTTGCCACTCAACACCCAGGTTATCTCTCGGGAGTCAGCACTTTAATCATGTCTAAAATTACACAAGCCGCTGAAAAGCTGCGCGACCTCCCAGACAACGAACTTACGGAAGCCCTCAACAACGCACGGGACGAGTACTTCCGCATGCGTCTGGGCAACTACACAAACCAACTTGAGAACCCACTAGTCTTGCGTGCTAAGCGCCGCGAGGTTGCCCGCATCATGACGGTGATGCACGCACGCAAGCTAGATACGGCCGGCACAGCTGGCCAGGAAGCATAGAACGTGACGACGACAGAAACACAAGGCGCCCCAGACGGCGACACGCGTGGCAATCGCCGCGTCATTCAGGGGGTGGTTACATCCGCTGCAATGGACAAGACAATCGTGGTTACGGTGATTCGCCGTATCCGTGACAAGCACTTCCACAAATTCGTCAACCGCAAGGTCAAGTACCGCGCACACGACGAGAACAACGAATGTCACAGCGGTGACGTCGTCGAGCTTATCGCCTCACGGCCATACTCGAAGACCAAGCGCTGGCGTGTTGTTCGCACCATCGAGAAGGCGAGGGCGGAACTATGATTCAAACCTGTTCTGTACTCGACGTAGCCGACAACTCGGGCGCCAAGAAGCTTTTCTGCATCAAGGTCCTCGGTGGTTCCAAGCGCCGCTACGCATCCGTAGGCGACATCATTGTCTGCTCGGTTCGCGAAGCAATGCCTGGTGGCAAAGTCAAAAAGGGCGATATTGCCCAGGCCGTTATCGTGCGTACAAAGAAAGAAATTTCTCGCACCGATGGTAGCTACATCCGATTCGACGGCAACTCTGCTGTTCTCATTAACAAAGAGCGTGAGCCTGTAGGCACCCGCATCTTTGGACCGGTTGCTCGTGAGCTTCGCGCTAAGCGTTTCATGAAAATCGTGTCCCTGGCGCCGGAGGTGCTCTAATGGCACACATCAAACGTGGCGACACGGTCGTAGTGACCAAGGGTCGTGAAAAAGGCAAGCAAGGCAAGGTCAAGCGCGTCCTTCTCAAGAAGGATCGCCTCGAGATCGAGAACGTCATGATGGTTAAGAAGCACGTAAAGGCTTCTCAAAAAGACCCTCAAGGCGGAATCAAAGAGATCGAAGGCACCGTAGCAATGTCCAATGTCTCACTTTGGTGTGAGTCCTGCTCTCTCGCTGTTCGCAGCAAAGTAAACGTCGACGACGCCGGCAACAAACAACGAGTATGCGTCAAGTGTGACACCACGTTCCCCAATCCGGGCATGTGATCGCGCTGAAAGAGAAGCACATGTCAGAATCCACTACGTCTGCAACTGCAGAAACGCGCCAAGCCCCTCGGCTTAAGCGTATGTACAACGAGTCTGTAAAGACGAAACTCCAAGACGAATTCAAGTATGGAAACGTTATGGAGATTCCGAAGCTCGTTAAAATCACCCTAAACATGGGTCTTGGACGCGCCGCTGGCGAGCCTAAGCTCATGGTCAGCGCTGTCGAAGAGATGCGCGCCATTACTGGCCGCACCCCTGTCGTCACCCGCGCTAAGAAGGACATCGCGACCTTCAAACTCCGCAAAGGCCAAAAGATTGGCTGCATGGTTACTCTTCGTAAAGACGCCATGTGGGAGTTCCTTGAGCGTTTCGTAAGCGTGGCTCTGCCCCGCGTACGTGACTTCAGGGGTGTTTCCGACAAAGCCTTCGATGGCCGCGGAAACTACTCAGTCGGTGTCAAAGAGCAGATCATTTTCCCAGAGGTTGACTACGACAAGGTCGATAGCATCAAGGGCCTCAACATCGCCATGGTGACCAGCGCCAACACAGACGCAGAAGCTCGGTCACTTCTCAAGCACCTGGGCATGCCGTTCCGCAACATGGGACCTGTAGCCGCTCAAGGAGATCAAGCATGAGTCGCTTAGTCAAAATGCTTCCCAAGAAGCACAAGTTCAAGGTTCGCGAGAAGAATCGCTGTCCTCTCTGTGGTCGTCCCCGTGCGTACATGCGTAAGTTTCACATGTGTCGCCTTTGTTTCCGTAGCCTGGCTCTTAAGGGAGATCTTCCAGGCGTCATTAAGTCCAGCTGGTAGGAGCGCAATTTATTATGTCAATGACCGATCCTATTGCTGATTTTCTTACGCGTATTCGCAACGGCATCATGGCCCGCAAAGTTGAAGTTGAGTGTCCGCGCTCCAACGTCAAACTTCAGCTGGCCGAGATTCTCAAAGACGAGGGTTTCCTCGACGCCGTCTCGAAGAGCGATGATTCTGTGCAGGGCAGCATTTCTGTCACTCTGCGCTACGACAACCGTCACAACAACGCGATCACCGGCATCAAGCGCATCTCGAAGCCGGGACAACGACGCTACGTTGGGGCAGCCGAGTTGCCCAAGGTCCGTAACGGTCTTGGTGTAGCGATTCTCTCAACCTCCAAAGGCCTTATGACTGACCGCAAAGCTCGCGAGCTTGGCGTCGGTGGTGAAGTCCTCTGCGAAGTCTGGTAGGCCAAACATGTCTCGTATTGGAAATAATCCTGTCACCGTCCCAAAGGGCGTTGACGTTACTCTTGGGCACATCATCACTGTCAAAGGACCAAAAGGTTCTCTTGAATTGAAGACAAACCCATTTGTGAACATCAAAGATGACGAAGGTAAAATCGTCTTCGAACGTGCTCACAACAGCCGTCCCGCACGTGCCGCTCATGGCCTTATGCGGGCACTCGTCGCCAACATGGTGCACGGCGTTAGCCAAGGTTTCGAGCGTCGTCTCGAGATCAACGGTGTTGGTTACCGCGCCGAGGTTGCCGGTCAGAAAATGACTCTGCAACTCGGCTACTCGCACCCGGTGATTTACGACCTTCCCGCAGGTATCTCTGCGGTGGTTGAGAAGAACATCATTATTCTTAAAGGCATCGACAAGCAGCTTCTAGGTGCTTCCGCTGCCAAAATCCGCAGTTTCAGGCCGCCAGAACCCTACAAGGGCAAAGGCGTCAAATACCTTGAGGAACGAATTATCCGCAAGGCTGGCAAGGCGGCAGGTTAGACCCATGGCACACATCAAGATTAAAAGTCCTAAGGCGCGCACTCGCCAACGCCGTAAGTACACTCTGCGCAAGCGCATTAGCGGAACTCCTGAGCGACCTCGTCTCTCGGTCTTCCGTTCAAACGCTCACATCTACGCGCAGGCGATTGATGACGTGAACCAAGTGACTCTGGCTGCTGCTTCTGATCTCGATGCTGGCCTCAAGGGCGGTACCGAGGGCAAAGACAAATCAGAAATCGCCAAAATGGTTGGTGAGATTGTCGCTAAGAAGCTTCAAGAGAAGCAGGTCAAAACAGTCGTTTTCGACCGCAACGGGTTTATCTACCATGGTCGCGTGAAAGCGGTCGCCGAAGGCGCTCGCGAAGGCGGGTTGGAGTTCTAAATGGCTATTGATTCAAAAGAAGTCGGCGAACTCGTCGACCGCGTTGTCTACATCAACCGAGTTGCTAAAGTTGTTAAGGGCGGCCGTCGCTTTTCCTTCTCTGCACTTGTTGTTGTCGGCGACCTAAATGGACACGTTGGCGCTGCCCTCGGCAAAGCCAAAGAGGTTCCAGAAGCAATCCGCAAAGGCAACGAGCGCGCTAAGAACAATCTGTTCAAGGTACCTCTAGTCAACGGAACGATTCCTCACGAGGTAATCGGCGTCTTTGGCGCAGCTCGCGTTCTGTTGCGCCCAGCATCTCCTGGTACTGGCGTTATCGCTGGTGGCGCTGTTCGCCCTGTACTCGAGGTTGCCGGTGTTACCGACATCCTTACCAAGTCACTGGGAACATCCAACCAGCACAACGTCATCCACGGCACCATCGCAGCACTTCGTATGCTGACGTCGGCTGCTGAGGTTGCCAAGAAGCGTGGCATTTCCATCGAGGAGCTCGGCCTCGAAGGCTAGGACAAACTCATGGCACTCAAAATCAAAGTAACTCAAGTTCGTAGCGGCATTGGTCGCCCGAAGCCTCAGCGCCTTCTTCTGAAGGGGCTTGGACTCCGCGGCATCAACAAGACCTCCATGCTGCAAGACACCCCTGCGATTCGTGGAATGATTCGCAAAGTTAGCCACCTCGTCACCGCTGAAGCGGTCGAGTAGCAAAGAGAATCGTAATGGGCACTACTCTACATAGTCTGTCTCCCAACAAGGGAGCCACCAAGAAACCCAAGCGCGTTGGTCGTGGTCGCGGTAGCGGAACTGGCAAGACCTCTGGTCGCGGAATGAAGGGCCAGAAGGCCCGTTCCGGTCACCACATGGCTGCACCCGGCTTCGAGGGTGGTCAGATGCCACTTATCAAGCGTCTTCCAAAGAGGGGATTCAAGAATCCTTTCCGCACGGAAGCGCACGCCATCAACGTAAACCTGCTCTCTGATCGTTTTGAGGGCGCTGTCGACGTGGACATGCTTCGCACTGCTGGGCTCGTCCCCAAGAGCGCTAAGATCGTCAAGGTCCTCGGACATGGCGACGTGACCAAGGCACTCAACGTTACTGCTCACCGCTTCTCAAAGAGCGCTGTTGCAAAAATCGAAGCGGCTGGCGGAAGCATTACAGTCGTACCGTGGAAGCCTGGTAAGGCTGAATCGGCCGAAGCTGTCGCCGAATAGCTACTGCTCTTCGGACAAACGCTGCTGACTGGACGGGGTTGAGTATGCCGGGATCCTCTTTAAGAGGGACTCCTGGGGTGCCAACCCCGCTTCTTTATGCTAAGTCCCCCTCGCTAGCTCAGAGTCGTCAACCCCTACAGGTTTTGCGCTAGTACTTCTCTTACCTTCTCAAGGTTCTACGTGGCAGGTCTATCCAACATCGCAAAGGTCCCCGAACTTCGCAAGCGCATCTTCTTTACGCTTTCGCTGCTCGCGGTATATCGCGTGGGTATTTTCATCTCTGTTCCTGGTGTGAACCGGGTCGAGATGCAAAACCTCATATCGACAGGTGGCTCCGGCTCCTTCCTGGGCATGTTCAACATGTTCTCAGGTGGTGCTCTCGAGCAGCTGTCGATTTTCGCGTTGGGCATCATGCCCTACATTAGTGCTTCCATCATTATCCAGTTGATGACGGTGGTTGTGCCAAAGCTCGACCAACTCAAGAAGGAGGGTGAGTCGGGGAATCGAAAGATCAACCAGTACACCCGCTACGGTACGATTGGTCTCTCGTTGGTTCAGTCGTTCTTCATCGCATCATGGCTCGAGGGTCTTGGTCGTGGTGGTGGTGGTGGATTCTCTGGTGCCGAGGTCGTGGCCGATCCAGGGTGGGCCTTCCGCCTTCTAACGATGCTTACGCTTACCACTGGTACCGCGTTCATCATGTGGCTTGGTGAGCAAATCACCGAGCGCGGTATTGGCAACGGAATTTCTCTGATCATCTTCGCCGGCATCGTTGCTGGTCTTCCCGATGCGGTTTCGCAAGTCGTCACGCTTAGCTCCATGGGTGAGTTTGACCTCCTTAGCCTTATCCTCATGCTCATCTCGGTCGGAGGAACGATCGCCGCTGTTTGCTACTTTGAGAGGGCGCACAGGCGAATCCCTGTCCAGTACACCAAGCGAATGGTCGGTCGAAAGATGTACGGCGGCACCCAGAGCCACCTGCCTCTCAAGATCAACGTCTCTGGCGTTATCCCACCAATCTTCGCATCTTCGATTCTGATGTTTCCCGCTCAAATGGCGAACATGATCGACACTCCGTGGATGCAGCAGTTCTCCGCAGCCATGCAGCCTTCAGATTGGCGTTACAACGTCGTCTACGTCGGCATGATTGTCTTCTTCACGTTCTTCTACACAGCAGTCACGTTCAACCCAGTTGACGTTGCAGAGAACCTCAAGAAGGGCGGGGGCTTTGTTCCCGGTATTCGGCCAGGTAAGAAAACTGCCGAGTACATCGATCGAGTGCTTAGCCGCATCACCTGTGGTGGCGCTGCCTATCTCTCCGCTGTCTGCGTGATGCCGGTCCTTCTTCAGAAGGGCTTCGGGGTACCAATCTCGTTCACCGGCATCTTCGGCGGAACTGCGCTGCTCATCATCGTGGGTGTTGCCCTCGACACTGTGCAGCAGGTGGAGTCGCATCTCATCACACGCAACTACGACGGGTTCACTGGTCCTAAGGGCCCTCGCATCCGCGGTCGTAGCACCTCGCGCAAAGGCTAGAGTTTGAGCATGGTCTGCGTTGTAAACCCGAGTTCGTTTGGGCGAATCTCTTTCGAGCAAGTTTAGTAATGCTCGGCAGGACCATGCGTATCAAGTACAAGTCTCATGATGAGATTCTCAAGCTCCGCGATGCGGGGCTTGCGGTCTCCGAGATTCTCGACGACATCTGCGCTGCAGCGGTCCCAGGTGCCTCCACGGCAGACCTTGACCGAGTTGCTGCAAACGGCATCAGCCGTCTTAAAGTGAAGAGCGCGTTCCTTGGCTACCAAGGCTACCCAGCGGTTCTCTGCACCTCGATTAATGAGGTCATTGTTCACGGGATTCCTCGCGAAGATGAGATTCTCGCCGAGGGCGACATCATCGGCATCGACTTCGGATCCTACCTCCACGGCTACTGCGGAGATTCCGCTAGAACCATCGTGGTTGGTGGAAAAACCTCGCCCGAAAAGCAGAAACTTGTGGACACGACTCGCGAGTCCCTCGAAAAAGCCATCGAGCAATGCTACCCGGGCAAGCGTTTGGGAGACATTGGAGCAGCGGTGCAAAGCTGGGCAGAAACTCAGGGATACTCAGTGGTTACCGACTTTGTCGGCCATGGGGTAGGGCGCCAAATGCACGAGGATCCACCGGTTCCAAACCATGGGCGATCTGGTCACGGTAAACGCATAAAAAGCGGCCTTGTGATCGCGATAGAACCTATGGTAAACGCCGGAGCCCAACACGTCGAAGTCCTAGAAGACGACTGGACGGCAGTTACTAAAGACCGCAGCATGTCTGCACATTTCGAGCACACCATCGCAATTACCGACAACGGGCCCTGGGTCCTAACGCAAGCAGCAGCCTCACCAGGCTCTCCTTAGCACTTAGTTCCTTAAGCATTTAGTCCCCTAGTATTTCGTTGTCACCAACCCGTCTTCTTAATTTTATTTTAGAACTAAAAAGACAAAGCCAAAGACCACCTCAAGAGAATTTTATGAAAGTTAGAGCCTCAGTCAAAAAGATTTGCCCTAAGTGCAAAGTGATTAAGCGCAGTGGCGTTATTCGCGTGATTTGCGAAGTAGCCCGTCACAAGCAGCGTCAGGGCTAGTCCCTAGGGACTACGGAGATTATTAATGGCACGAATCGCAGGAATCGACCTTCCCCGCAACAAGCGGATGGAAATCGCACTAACTTACATTTACGGAATCGGTCGCAAGACTTCGAACGTAATTCTCGGCAAGGCAGACGTATCGCCTGACAAGAAGTCTGATGACATCGACGAGAATGAAGTCCGCCGAATCCGCGACGTTCTCGAGAGTGAGTTCACCGTTGAAGGTGACCTTCGTCGCGAAGTCAACATGAACAAAAAGCGTCTTATGGACCTTGGTTGCTACCGAGGCCTCCGTCATCGCAAAGGCCTTCCTGTCCGAGGGCAACGCACTCACACAAACGCTCGTACTCGCAAGGGTCCAAAGCGTATGGCAGTCAAGAAGGGCGGCAAATAGTCTTCGGACTAGTTGCAAGGAATAGCCATGGCGAATCCAAAAAAGCAGACCAAGAAAAAGGTCAAAAAGAATATTCAAACGGGGATTGCTCACATTGCAGCAACCTTCAACAACACCATCGTGACGATCACCGATGTTTCAGGAAACGTAATTTCCTGGGGCTCGGCTGGTGGCTGCGGCTTCAAGGGCTCACGCAAGTCGACGCCTTTCGCCGCACAGCTCGCTGCTGAAACTGCTGCTCGTAAGGCGCAAGAGCACGGAATGCGAACGGTTCAGGTGTACATCAAGGGGCCAGGTTCGGGACGAGAGTCTGCGATTCGTGCTCTGCAAAGCGCTGGTTTCAAGGTGAGCTTGATCCGCGACGTAACCCCTATCCCCCACAATGGATGTCGGCCTCCTAAGCGCCGTCGCGTCTGATACGAGAGAGACTTATGGCTAGATACATCGGACCCGTCTGTCGCCTTTGCCGCCGAGAGGACATGAAATTGTTCCTCAAAGGTGAGCGTTGCTACACTGATAAATGCGGCTATGAGCGCCGCTCCTACCCGCCAGGACAACACGGTCAGGCTCGTCGCCGCCGTCGTTCGGACTATGGTGAGCAGCTTCGAGAGAAGCAAAAAGTTAAGCGAATCTACGGCGTTGCTGAGAAGCAATTCCGTGGCTACTACTACAAAGCTTCGCGCATGAAGGGTGTCACCGGCGACAACCTCATTCAGCTTCTCGAGCGTCGTCTCGACAACGTTGTGTACCGCATGGGCTTTGTGAGCGATCACGCAGAAGCGCGTCAGCTCGTTCGCCACGGTCACTTCACCATCAACGGCCGCAAGGTCAACATTCCTTCATACCTGATTCGCGCGAATGACGTGGTTGAGGTTCGAGAGAAGTCTCGCAAGATCACTCGCATTATCGAGGCACTTGGTGTCGTCGAGCGACGTGGTGTTCCAGGGTGGATTAGCCTCGAGGCGGATGCTTTCAAAGCAACCGTTAAGGCTCTGCCTGCTCGCGATGACGTGACGATGCCCATTCGTGAGCATCTCATCATCGAACTCTACTCGAAGTAGTCCTAGCTACTACTTCTTCTTAATCCAACAGTACCTAATACATTCGCTCGCGAAGTCATCGGAGAAACTATGGAAACCACCATTCCACCACAGCCTCAAAATCCAGAGTCAGAAGTTCAAGCACAGCCGTACGTTGAAGCAGCTGCCGCCGGTACAGAAGACATCACCATGGCTAGCGAGTTCATGGCTCGCAACTGGCGTGGGCTTATCCGCCCTCGCACCCTCGACATTGTCGAGCGGGCTGAGACCTACGGTAAGTTTAGCTGCGAACCTCTCGAGCGAGGCTACGGTACGACGCTGGGCAATTGCCTGCGTCGCATCCTGCTCTCGTCTCTTCAGGGCGCAGCCATCACCCACGTTAAGCTCAACGGAGCTCTTCACGAGTTCACTTCGCTTCCCGATGTTTCCGAAGATGTCACCGACATCATCCTTAACCTCAAGGAAGTACTTCTTCGCGTAGACGAAGCAAAAGAGTACACCGTTCGTATTGTCAAAGAAGGCAACGGCCCCGTAACCGCTGCTGACATTCAGACTGTGAACGGCGTTGAGGTTCTTAACCCCGACCAGCACATTGCGATGCTCTCTGGTGGCAAGCTCGACTGTGAGCTTCTTATCGGAACGGGTCGCGGCTACGTGCCTTCAGAGGCGCACCCACGCTCCAACCTAGACGTTTCGATGATTCCTATCGATTCGCTCTTTTCTCCAATCACCAAAGTCAACTTCGCAGTGACCGACGCTCGTGTTGGTCAGCAGACGGATTACGACAAGCTTGCACTTGAAGTGTGGACCAACGGTTCGGTCACACCTGAAGATGCTGTCGCATTCTCGGCGAAGATTCTCAAAGAGCAACTCAACATCTTCATCAACTTCGAAGAGACGGCAGAACCTGCTGAACCTCAAGTGAACGAAGAGCAAGAGAAGCTTAACGAGAACCTCTGGCGCACCGTTGATGAGCTTGAGCTTTCTGTTCGATCGGCTAACTGCCTTCAGAACGCTAACATCAAGTACATTGGTGAGTTGGTACTCAAGACCGAGCAGGAAATGCTCAAGACAAAGAACTTCGGTCGCAAGTCTCTCAAAGAGATCAAAGAGATTCTCGCAGAGATGGGGCTTAGCCTCGGCATGAAGCTCGATAACTGGCCGGGAACGACTCCTCTTAAGAAGTAATCTTCTTTAGAGCAGCAAACCGCTAACGATTATTAGGATTTAAGAATATGCGCCATCGTAAATCAGGACGAAAGCTAAACCGGAACTCGTCACATCGCAAAGCGATGTTCTCGAACATGGTTTCGTCTCTCGTCACACACGGCCGAATCGAAACTACCGAAGCCAAGGCTAAGGAACTTCGCGGCATCGCAGAGAAAACCATTACCTGGAGCGTCAAAGTAAACGAGCTTTGCGCAAAGGATCTTGAGAGCCTGAGCCGCGAAGAGCGACTGCAAGTCATGCACGCTAAGCGCATGGCAGGTCGAGTTCTTAAGGATCATGATGCACTTCGCGTACTTTTTCACGAAGTGGCTCCAACGATGGCTGGTCGCCCAGGTGGCTACACACGTGTCATCAAGACTCGCCAGCGTAAAGGCGATGCAGCACCAATGGCGATGATCGAGCTTGTAGCTCCAGCTTCTGCCGCTGCTGCTCCTGCTGCTTAGTTCGCTATCGTAGCGAACACTCGTTGCTAGAAGGCCGGTCGTGTACACGACTGGCCTTTGGCGTTCACGCTCGATTTGCGCACCGTGATAGTGAGCACAAGAAGCGAGAAGTAGCGATCTACTCTAGAGACTCGAGCAAGCGTCGCTACGGCGCGTGCTTGTGCACAAGGCCCGCCCTCTGGCGGGTTTTGTCGTTCTGGCAGGTTTTGCGGTCGTGATGTTTCACAGATGTCGCGCTTTTGTACTTTCAATCTGCGCGTTCCTAAGTAAGGTGCGCCCATCCAATTCCTACCAAACCCAAAAGGTCTTATCTGAATGCTTAACCGACTTGTACTTACCGCTGTTCTTGGTCTCTCCCTCACTAGCCTATCCGCCGCTTGCCGCGACGATAAGAGCGACGACGGGGCCGGCACTCCTGATAGTGGCCCAGGCATCGTCTACGACGCTGCTCCAGGAACTTCGACAACGATTTACGATGTCCAAAGCGAGAACACGCCTGTCGGCAGTTCCGTATCGCTTCGCAACGTCATCGTGACGGGCATTGACACCTTTGGTGGTCGCACCGGAAGCATCTACGTTCAAGAAGAAGCAGGCGGAGCATTCTCGGGCGTGCTTGTCTTTGTTCCAGCAGCGACTTCGTCATCACTAGCAGTCGGCGACATCGTAAACATCGATGGCGGCGTTAAAGACGAGTTTGCTCTTAACGATGACATGACTGGACGAACCCTTACTGAGGTTACCCCAGCAGATGGCGGCGCGATTACCATCACCAAAGTTGGCGATGGCACTGTGCCTGCTGCTGAGGTTGTCGATGTTTTCGCTCTCGCAAGCGACGATGCCGAAGCGGAGAAGTGGGAAGGCGTTCTCATTACTCTTGAAGGCGTTCGAGCCATTGGCGACGCCTTCGGCGTTAGCAACAGCGATAAGACTCTTAAGGAAATGAGTGTTACGGGACCGTACCGGGTTGGTGGTTCTCTTACCGACCTCACAGGTGTTGAGGGTGATTGCTACGCAAGCATTACTGGCATCAACGATTACTTCTTTAGCTACAAAGTTCTTCCGCGATCGGCTTCGGACATGGTGCTCGATGCCGAAGGTACTTCGTGCTTGCCAGCCGAGGACACCGTGGAGCTTTGCGGCGACGAGATTGACAACGACCAAAACGGCTTCACCGATTGCGCAGACTTTAGCTGCCAAGACGCGGTTGCTGCATGCACAATCGATACAACGGTTGTCGAGGCTCAAGGCGGCACCATTGAAGAGAACACGCGCATCCGCCTTACCGACGTTGTCGTGACTGCAGTTTCGCAAAACAACCAGAAGTTCTGGATTCAAGATGCTGGTGGAGCCGCTGCCTTCAACGGTCTCTACGTATTTCGTCCAGGCTCAGCAGGCGACCTTCCGGCAACGATTGTCCCGGGCCGAACCGTGACTCTCGTTGGCAACCTCGACGAGTTTAATGGTGTTCTCACCGAGCTCACCAACGTCGAGATTGAAGATGATACCGGTGTCATTGCCACCGTAGAGACGCTTGATGGGATTGCGATTGCGGACCTTGCCACCGACGCTCAGTACGAGGGCGTTCTTGTAAGTGTTGCAGCTGCAACCGTTGCAACAGGCAACAACCCAGCATGTAGCGAGGCCTTCAGCACGTTCACCTTGGTCAACGGTGCAACACCACTGTCGGCAGAAGAAGACATTGCTTGCCACACGGTTACTCCTGGACAGTGTTACGGCACATTCACTGGTGTCATGCACGTGAATGCCTTTGGCGATACGCCTGAGATTGTCGTCCTTCCAGCAAACGGTGGACTGACCCTGGGCGGCGGCGCTTGCCCACTCTAAGCTGCTAGCGACTCGATAGCCTGTCACGGGCTGGAGCAAAGGCTCTGGCCCATCGCGATACGGCAATCTCAACAAGGCCCTTGGCCGCTCCCCTCGAGCGCTCCCAAGGGCTTTCTTGCGTGGCGTGCCTGGCGAGCGTTTGGGGCGAGCGCCTGCGCCCAACGCAAAACGAGTGGGCGCCAGTCGGGCTTCCGTCAGGCCCCTTCGCTACACTGGCCGCGAATGCCTCGCTACGCCGATGTTGCGGTCCAGCTTCCGGTGCCTGGGACATACAGCTACAAAGTCCCGGACCGGCTCGCCGACCGGCCGCTGATTGGCGCCCGCGTCCTTGTGCCCTTTGGCAATCGAGGGGTGACCGGCGTGGTGGTGGGAGAGCCGGATGCTCCGCCACCCGGGGTAACGCGCATGCGCGACCTGTATGCGCTGCTCGACCCAGAGCCGATGATCGTGCCGCCGGTATTAGCGCTGTGCCAGTGGATTGCCAGCTACTACGAATGCCCGCCAGGAGAGGCGCTGAGAGCTGCTCTGCCGCCCGGAACGTCGATTACCGCAGACCAGCAAGTCGAGCTAACCGAGGCCGGTAGAGCTGCGTTTGCAGGCCAGGGCGGGGCGCTGCCAAGACAGCAGCTCGCCATCATTGGGGTGTTGGCCTCGGCGAGCGAGCCAGTCTCCCAGCGCACCTTGATGAAGGGCCGCACCCGCGCGGCAGACATCGCCCAGCTTGTCGAGGGCGGCCTTGCTAGCTATTCGCTGTCCTCGGGAAAGGCTCGCATTAAGGACAAGCAGGTTCGGGTGGCGACGCTGGCCCGAGAGGTGACCGAGGAGGATCGAGCAGGGCTTGCTCGCTCCAAGGCTCGGCTCGCGATTCTCTCGGCGCTGGAGGCAAATGAGGGCACGGCCGATGTCGAGACCCTGCGCGCCGTGAATGCGCGAGCCTCTGCTCACCTGCGCACGTTGGTCGCCGCCGGCCTTGTGGTCATGGAAGAGCGGGTTGTGCGCAGCGATGCTTGGGAAAAGTCTGAGAGTCGCACTGAGGGCATGGTTGCGCCCGCCAATGCGCTTGACCTCAACGAAGCCCAGCAAGAGGCGGTTACCGACATCACAGAGCAAATGAACTCTGGCGTCTATGCGGGCTTCTTGCTGTATGGAATTACCGGTAGCGGCAAGACCGAGGTGTACCTGCAGAGCATCGCCGAGTGTTTGCGAACGGGAAAGAACGCGATTGTTCTGGTACCAGAAATTTCCCTAACGCCACAATTGGCTGCGCGATTTCGGGCGCGCTTTGGGCCCGAGGTTGCGGTCTTGCACAGCGCTTTAACCATTCGCGAACGCTATGATGAGTGGCACAGGCTGCGCGAGGGCAAGGCTCGCATTGCCCTTGGTGCGCGTTCGGCAATCTTTGCGCCCATCGACAACATCGGCATGATTGTGGTCGATGAAGAACACGATTCTTCGTTCAAGCAAGAAGAGGGCGTGCGCTATCACGCCAGGGACGTCGCCCTCGTGCGCGCGAAAAAGGCCGGTGCGGTTTGCGTCCTTGGGTCGGCAACGCCTTCTCTCGAGTCGTTTCGCGGCACCGAGATTGGGCGACTCGAATTGCTTGCGCTGCCAAAGCGCGCCACCGGTCACTCACTCCCCGCAGTCGAGCTCGTCGATCTTCGGCGCAATAAACCCGATAAAGAGTCGATGCTCACGGCGCCACTGGCAACGGCCATCGAAGAGACGCTGCACGCGGGCGACCAGGTCATTCTCTTTCTCAACCGCCGAGGCTTTGACACTTTCGTCATGTGCACCGCCTGCGGTCATGCCTTTCGATGTCGGAGCTGCTCGGTCTCGCTCACCTACCACAGGTTTCGCGAGCGCTTGATGTGCCACTACTGTGCCCACGAAGAAGCGCTTCCTCATACTTGCCCCGAGTGTGCCGCACCAGACGCTATCTCTAGGCGTGGCTTCGGAACTGAGAAAATTGCTGAGGCCGTGGCTGCGCGCTTTCCAAAGGCAAATGTCGCGCGCCTCGACCGAGATGTCGCAACCGGAAGTGCGATCCAAACCGTGCTTGGCCGGGTTGCAAGGCGCGAAGTCGACATCTTGGTTGGCACGCAAATGGTTACCAAAGGGCACGACTTTCCCGGCGTCACTCTGGTCGGTGTGCTGTGCGCCGATACCGGGCTCTCGCTGCCCGATTTTCGCGCCAGTGAGAAGACGTTTCAGCTGCTCACGCAGGTTGCGGGCCGAGCGGGGCGCGGCGAGAAAGCTGGCCGAGTGCTTGTGCAGAGCTATCGCTGCGATGCACTGGCGATTCGAACGGCGGCAAAGCACGATTTCGATGCCTTTTACGCTGGCGAAGTGCGGGACCGAGCCGATCTGGGCTACCCGCCCCATGGCTATCTGGTCGCAATTCGCCTCGATGGTGCCAACGCCAGCTCCGTGATTCGCCAGGCTCGGCTCCTGGCAGATGCGGCGCGCAAGGTAGGCGTTGCCCAAGGCGTCACGGTTCTTGGACCCGCCGAAGCGCCACTGGCGAAGCTAAAGGGCAAGACTCGATGGCATCTTTGGCTGCAAGCTCCCGAGCGAAACACCTTGCGAGCGACGGTTCGGGCACTGTTGGCGAGCAATGATCCACCCGTCGGCGTGCGCGTTGCCATCGACGTGGATCCAGTCTCCGCCCTGTAGTAATTTTGGGCCGGTATTGGGGAGTGGATCACCGAAACTGCTGCTGGTCAGCCACGCGGACAACGCCGATGAAGTTCTTCGGGCGCTGGAGGAGCACGGGGTTGTTGCGCCTCTGCTCGGAGCTGGCGGTGATGACACGCTCGATGTCTTTGAAGAGTCGGCGCCCGACGTCGTGATCATGGTGGCGGGCTTGGCCGAAGGAGATGTTCCCTCGCTGGCTGCTGCAATTCGCTCGGGCCACTATGGACGACCGGCGCCCATCATCTTAATTCTTTGTGAGAGCGAGAGCATCGCCGCAAGCGAGGCGGCCAAGAACGCGAACTTCGAGCGAATCTTGCGACGCCCATATTTATCGTCGGACCTGGCGAAAGCTGTGCGCGAGTGCACCACCAAGGCCACGGGAGCACGGATGAGTGCAGCCATGGATCTCGCCATCGAGAGTTTTGTTCTCGATGCGATGGATAGCTTGGGCAGTGCAGAGTTTGCGACCGCGCCAACCTCGCTCGCGCTTGCATCTCCCCGCGAGGTTGGGCGAGTTACCACGCAACCACCGTCCGAAGAGACCGAGCCGCAAACGCCGTTGCCCGAGAGCAGCGACGAGCCTGTGCCGGTTGGCGGCCGCTGGAGCCAGGAGACGGCGCTTCTGCGTCCGCGCCGCGAAGCCACTGCCGTACTGGATGAGCCTGGCAGCTTGTCTCCTGCATTGCCTGACGAATCGTTGCCCGGTGAAGCATTGCCCGGCGAAACTCTCGACGTCGATATCGACGAATTGGATGCGGTGAGTCCGAGTTCTTCTGAAGTAAGCTCGACGTCTTCTTCCGTTGATCCGAGTTATTCTGATGCGGATGAGCCGTCTCCGCCGGGCGGCGGCGACTTCGCGCGACAGTTGCGAATGAAGATGTCGGCTATGGCCGAGAGGCTCTTCCCCGGGCAGGACGAGGAGGAGCGCACCGCTTCGATTTCTCCACTCAACTCAACGCACACCGAAATCGACCTAGGAGAAATTACTGCAGCGGGAACCCCCGAGACCATCGACGAGGGGAGCCACGCGGGCGATGGGACAGGGACAGGCGACTCGGGAGTCACGATGGCGAGTGAGCCGGCGAGTGAGTCGACCCTCACTCGGCCACGCGCGGGAACTTCTGGAGGCCCGGCCCTCGTTGGAACCCTTGATACGGGCAAGGACGATGTTGCTGCATTGCTTGCGAGATTGTGGCAACGCGGGTTCTCAGGCTGCTTGGTGCTGGTTCGCGAACACGAAGAGAAACGCATTCAGTTTGAGATGGGGCGCATTGTCTTCGCATCATCCACCGAAGAAGTGGATCGCATGGGCGAGCTGCTCTTGCGCCAAGGCAAGATCAACAGCGCACAACTCGCCGCGTGTCGCGAGCACGTAAAGGCTTCGGGAAGACGATTGGGCGAAGTGCTTGTCGACCAGGGGCACTTGAAACCTCGCGAACTTTTGCCCGCAGTGCGGCAGCACTTGGAAGACATCGTCTACTCGGTTTTCGCTTGGACCAACGGCAGCTATGACGCCCTGCCTGAGCACTCGATCGATGAGCGAATTCGTCTTTCCAGCCACCCTGCGGCACTTATCGTCGAAGGCATTCGCCGCAAATACGATCGCCAGAGGCTGGAATCATGCCTTGGCACAATGGGGCAAGTGCTTGTAGGCACCAAAGGCGATGAGCAGCGAACCGTAATCGCCGCAGCCGACCTCTCGGGGCCCGAGTCCGAAGCGCAGAGGCTTTTTGATGGCGAACACACACTCGACGATGTGAGAGCCGAGAGTGAGTTGCAAGGGCTTCGAGTTGCACAACTCGCCTACGCTTGGCTGTGCCTCGGCGTGGCCGAACGGGTCGAGCGAACGAGCGAGTCGGCTGGCGAGCGCGCCTCGGCGGGAGGCTATCTGGTCGGCGAGACCGACCTCGCCATCGACAGGCAGCGCGTTCGCGCCAAGCATCTCTTGGTTCAGGACGCAGACTACTTTCAGCTACTGGGCGTTCGTCCCGATGCAAGTGCCTTCGAAATCCGGCGTGCCTACGAATCAGCCCTACGGCATTTTGGCTTTGAGAGTTTTCCCGCCTCGCTGCAAGACGAGTTGAAGGCGCAGCTAGAAGAAATCGGTGCTGTCATCGAAGAGGCCTACCTCGTCTTGAGTGACGATCAGATTCGCAGTAAGTACAGGGCCAACCTTCGATAGGGATTCATGCGCATTGTTTTTATGGGGACACCGGATTTTGCCCTACCGGCTCTCGAGGCACTCATTGCCTCACACGAGGTTTGTCTTGTGGTTACCCAACCCGACAAGCCTTCTGGGCGTAAGAAGAAACTCAGCCCACCACCTGTGAAGGTGATGGCGGAAGAAGCGGGCATTGAGGTGCTGCAGTCAAAGTCGGCTCGCACGCCCGAGTTTCTTGCCAAGATTCAAGAAGCCAAGGCAGACGTCGCCGTGGTTGTGGCCTACGGAAAGATTCTGCCTCTCTCGGTGCTCGAGGCCTTTCCCCACGGCTGCATCAACATTCACGGCTCGCTCTTGCCAAAGTATCGCGGCGCCGCGCCTATTCAATGGGCTGTGATCGATGGCGAGAAGCAAACCGGAATTTCGATCATGCGCTTGGACGAAGGCATGGATACCGGGCCGGTTTTGATGCGCCGAACCGAGCCGATTTTGGACGAGGACACCGCGGGTACCTTGTTTGAGCGACTCGCACCCCTTGGAGCGAGCGCGATTCTCGAGGCGCTGCAAGGCATTGAGGGCGGCACGTTGGTTGCCAAGCCGCAACCCGAAGAGGGCGCGAGCCACGCGGCGATGCTCAGCAAGCAAGACGGCTTGGTCGATTGGACTTCGGATGCCACGACCTTGGCGTGTCGCATGCGAGGTATGGACCCGTGGCCGGGTGCGTTTACGCCGATCGCTGGCGGCAACTTGAAACTCTTTGGCGCCAAGGCCTGCGAAGGCCAGGGCGAACCTGGAGCCGTTCTCTCCTACGATAACGACGGCATGATCGTGGCCTGCGGCAGCGGAGCGATTCACATTGTCGATGTGCAAGCGCCGGGCAAAAAGCGCATGGCCGCCGCCGCCTTTGCGCGCGGAAAACGCATTGAGCCGGGCACACTGCTACCGCTGCCTAAGGAGCAAGTATGAGCGTCCAGGGGCCTTCTGCTCGCGTTGTAGCGCGTCGGGTGCTCGCTCGCGTCGAGTCGGGATCCTACGCAACCCTTGCGCTCTCGGCCGAGATGCAACGCTCTCGACTTGGCGATAAAGACCGACGGCTCGCTACGGAAATTACCTACGGAGTTCTCCGACATCGAAGTCGCATCGATCGAGCACTGGCATCGTATGCGCACAAAGGGCTTGGCAAGCTTCCGCCCGGCGCATTGCTTGCACTTCGAGTCGCGGCGTATCAGCTGCTTTTTCTCGAACGCATTCCGGATCACGCCGCAGTTGACGATGCCGTAAACGAAGTGCGCCGCGTGGGTGGCCCAAAGCTTGGTGGCTTTGCCAATGGCCTGCTGCGCAAGCTCGGTCGCGAAGGCGAGCCAGAGCTGCCTGCGGGCGATGATAAGGCCAGCGTCATGGTTCGAAACTCGCTTCCCGAGTGGCTTGCAGATTTGCTGCTCGAGCGCATTGGCCAAGAGCATCTCTCCGAAGCTGCCGCCGGTATGCAAGCGGTTGCTCCGCTAAGTCTGCGCGTCAATCGTCAGAAGACGAGCGTCGAGAGTCTGGTTACCCGCCTCACCGAGGGCGAAGGCGCGCGCTGCGTTGTCTCGAAGGTCTACCCATGGGCTGTCGACGTGGCAAGCCTTGGCTCTCCAGAACACTCTCAGAGTTTTGCTGATGGCCTTTGGACCGTCCAAGATCAGGCTGCGCAGCTGATTGGTGCGATGGCGCAGGCCGAAGAGGGCTGGCAGGTACTTGATGCCTGCGCCGGCGTTGGCGGGAAAACTACGCACCTCGCAGAGTTGCCGCTAAAGCTTCGCATCGACGCTGTCGATCTAAGCAAGCGCAAGATCAGTCTCTTGAACGACTCGGTTAAGCGTCTTGGGCTCGAGGGCATCTCGCCCCACGTTGCCGATGCAACTCGCGACGATGCCAAGCTGGCAAGCGATTACGATTTGGTGATGCTCGATGCGCCGTGCAGCGGCCTGGGCGTGTTGCGCCGGCATCCAGAGGCCAAGTGGGGCCCCGATAAACGCCCGCGAATTGTCGAGATTGTCGCCTTGCAATCCAAGCTGCTCGACGCGGTAGCTAAGCGCGTAAAGCCCGGCGGCATTTTGCTCTACAGCGTTTGCACCTTTACAAGCTCGGAAGGGCCAGAGCAGGTCGCCGACTTTTTGGCTCGCCACCCAGAGTTTGAAATGGCGCCGCCAACGGCAAACTCCGAGCACGAGCCCGATTGGTCGGGGCTGCTCTCAGAGGACGGCAGCTTCACTTCCTGGCCTCATGTTCGGGCCCAAGACGCATTCTACGCGGCTCGCATGCGGCGGCGTTAGAGACGTTTGGCAGCCAGCATTGTCGTGATAGCGTCGGGCTCGTGACGTCTCCGATTCAGATTGCTCCTTCGATTCTCTCTGCAAACTTCGGCCGACTGGCCGAGGATATCGAGGGCATGGCCGAGGCCGGTGCCGACTTGCTTCATGTCGATGTGATGGACGGACACTTTGTTCCGAACTTAACCATCGGCCCGATGATTGTGAAAGCCGCAAACGAAGCCAGTAGCGTGCCACTGGACGTTCACCTCATGATTCGCAATGCAGAACTTTACCTAGAGGACTACATCGCCGCTGGCGCCGATATTCTCAGCGTGCACGCCGAAGCTGTGACGCACTTGCACGGCACCATTCAAAAGATCAAAGCACTGGGAGCGAAAGCATCGGTCGCGCTAAACCCGGCAACCAGCATTGATGTTGTGGATTGCGTATTAGAGGACCTCGACATGGTGCTGATCATGACGGTCAACCCCGGCTTTGGTGGCCAGAGCTTTATCGAATTGTGTCTTCCAAAGATCGAAGCGCTGCGCGAGCGAGCCGAGTCCAGAGGCCTAGAGCTCGACATTGAAGTGGACGGCGGCATTAAGGTCGACAACGTTCACAGAGTTGTGAGCGCTGGTGCCAACGTCATTGTCTCGGGCAGCGGAATCTTTAAGAGCGAAGATTGGGCCAAGACAATTTGGGAGATGCGCGAGCGCGCTGTACGAGCTCGCAAGCGCCCTCAGGCTTAGTGCTCCGATCGAAGCCCCTTGACGCGTCAAACTTGCTCTCTCGTCTTTGCGGCCAGGAGCCTATCCTAAAAGGAAATATCCTCATCAGCTGCTTCGTATTTCGATTCCGATTCGGCTTCTGGACAACCTGAGATTGCAAAGCGCGCAGATCGAGGTTCCAAAACCTCGGGCAAAGGAAGAGACCGTGGTTGATCGTAGCCTTCCAATACAACGCCTGGGGTTCCAAGAGTTCTACTTAGGTAGCACAGTGTGCTTTCCACATAGCCTGCAAGCTCCTGGCCCTGCAGCGGCGAGGTCGTATTGTTGAACTGCACCTTCCGATCGCTGTCGTCAAGTTGCGTTTCGAGATAGAGCAAGCGTCCATCCTGCCAGAGCTTTCGATGCTGCCAGCTTATCCCTTTGCAATACTCGGCACTCTCCCAGACTGTCCATCCAGGTCTTGCCCACACTGGAGTTTCCGAGGCCCCAAGAAGCCAAATGTCACCGCTCCAAATCTCTGTGAATTGGGGACCGATGGACTCGCAGCGGTATCCTCGAGAGTCCTCTTCGTCCCTGTGGTCCAAGCCGATCGCACGATTCTTTGCTTCGCCGGGAAAGAGACCCGCGATTTCGCGCGGGAAGGTCTGGGCAATGGTGGTAGCCACCTCCACAGGACTAGGTCCAAAGATTCGCAATATGACTGTTTGTTCACTCATCGCTTAACCGCCTGTGCATCAAAGTCGTCGAGCTGTAGCAAAGCGCAAGTTACCGGACTTGTCGTAACTACGTTTCCTCGGGTCAAGACTCTCCAATCAGAGCACGAATGCTCTGATCGAAAATCCTTGCCCCGTCAAACTTGCTCTCGCGTGGCCCGGTACTCTCCAATCAGAGCACTAGTAGGTTCCGAATAGTTCTGTGATGCTCACATCCAAAGCCGTTGAGACTTTGAACAGTGATGACACCGAAGCCGATGACTCTGCTCGTTCAATTTGAGATAGCAGCGATACGCTAAGGTCAGTGCGTCGCGACATCTGCTTTAGGGTGAGGCTGCGTTCCTTGCGCAGCTCGCGAATTGTGCGTCCAATCGTTGAGTGCAGCTCTTCCTCTCGAGAGAGATGCAGCCCTTTCTTCTTTGCAATTCGCTCGATCGCTTCCCGAAACTCTTGAGGAGCAAAGGGTTTGCGAATGTACGCGGAGACTTCCAACTCAATGGACGTCGTTGCGGTTTCGAGACTTGGATGTCCCGTTAGAATAATGATGGCGACATCGTCATCGGTCTGGCGAATTTGCGCCAAGAGATCGATACCCGAGAGTTCTGGCATCATTAGATCCAGAATAATCAGGTGGTACTGATTGGCCTTGAGTGAGGCTACGGCTGCGGTTGGATCACTTAGAAGCGAAACGGCGTAGCCTTCCCCCTCTAAGAAGTCCTTTAGAAACTCGCGAACTTCTTGGTCGTCGTCAACAACAAGAATACTTAACTGTGGCATTGGTCCCCTTCATGTTCCGTCCTTCACCGACGAATGCGTCACAAATACTAACACTCTGAGGTGAGTCTGCCGAGTCAACGGGGCTTGCAAGAGCCGCTGTTAGAAACGAGCAATGGAGAACGGAATTCGCAGACCAATGGCAATGTCGACGTTGCCCGAAGCGCCGAGGCCAAAGGTTTGGGAGGCCGAGAGGTATGGGGCGACGCCCGCATGCATCCAAATCGTTCCGCGAACGCCAAACCGAGCTTGGCGATTTGGATGGAGATCGACTAGCGGAGCCAGGGCAACACCCACCGTCAAATCACTCGTGAGTCTGAGCCCAAGGTAAGTGTCGAGGTAGAGGCGAACCGTATCGTCTTGGGCAAAGGTGAGCGCGCCGAACGCTTCGCCGATGGCAGTTAGGCGTTGTCCAGCGTGAAGACGGACCAGATGCAACTCGCCACCGACTTGACTGTCCCAGCCGTCTACGCTGTGGAACTCGGCAATTGTTGGCCCCAGTGCAAGATGAACCTCACTCCTGGGTTTTGCCACGACAGAGTTGGCAACACCCTCCGAAGCGTCGGCATGTGCGACGCTCTCAAAACCACCAGCCAACACAAGGGTGGGGAGCAAGAGGTGGGGCCAAATTCGTCTCAAAATTGGGTTCGGGAGGGATTCGTTGATTGCGTCTAGAAACAAGCTTAACATCTTGAAACCAAGAGCAAATCGGCCGAAACTGTCGCGGAGCATATGACGTGTTCGCAGCATACCGCACCAAGCATCGGTGCAGCCAGATGCAAGCTGTCGGTAGCTGCTGTTAGCGGTAACCAAAAAACTTCATGAACCAAACCCAGGGCAACCCAGGCGAGAACTCGCCAGAGACACAGCAGGCGTATCGCGACTTGCGGCAGATGCCGGTATTCGACGGGATTCCAAATGAGTCTCTTTGGCGTGCTGTTGTTCTTGGAGGCGTTACTCGGGAGGTCTTTGATCGAGATGTCTTTGTCGCCGATCCGCTCGATGTAGCGACACCGCAAATCGGGCCGCGCATTATGATGGTCGCGTCGGGGCAGGTGGCCGTTGCCGTCTTCGATCCGGACAAGATCGCCGAGCGAAAGCAGGCACAAATTGCCTTCTCGAAAATGTCGGAGAAGGAGCGAAACGACCTCTCTGCATTGCAGCCGCCACCTCTCTCGCGCGTCGCTCGCAAAAACCTCGCAACCTTCATGCGCGGGGACCTCTTTAACTCGGCCTCCCTGGCGCGGGGAACCCAGGGCGATGTCGCATTTTTCGCTGTCGAACCATCGGTGGTCATCTCGATGTCTCACGAGATGTCGGCCGAACTCGCAGTGCAGTTTCCCTTCTTCGAAGACCGGCTGCGCTTGGCCATTCAAGTGGGCCGCGATCGGTTGCACAACATCCAGGGCGTAAAGCAGGAGATTCTCGACTTCTTTATTCGCCACGGCATCAGCGTCTCCGGCGAGATGGTGCGAGTGCGGCAACTCGATACCTGCATCGATTGCAAGCAGTGCGAAGAAGCCTGCGAAGAGCGCTACGGGGCAAGACGTCTTACTCTCGGCGGCTACCAGCTGGGCATGCTCGATTTTGTCTTCTCGTGCCGAACCTGCACAGACCAGCGCTGCATTACTCCTTGCGAGTACGATTCGATTCGATTCGATCCAGAGATTCGCGAAGTCGTGATCAACGAATCGACCTGTGTTGGCTGCACGCTTTGTGCAGAGGCTTGTCCTTTTGAGTCGATCGAGATGGTCGATGTCTCAGACTCAGGCAATCCGACGTATCGAGAAGACTTTAAGATTCGCCTCGACGGCGATGGTTCGCTGAACTTTGGGCCTGGCAAGGGCAGGGTCGCGAAACCCAGGCGCATCGCCAATAAGTGCGATCACTGCTACAGCTACTCGACACAAGCGTGCGTCTCCGCATGCCCAACCGGCTCTCTTATCGAAGTGAGCGCCTACGAATTGTTCCAAGAACGATCGCCTGCTGCCCAAGCGGCTGCCGGAATGGTTCAGGGCATGGATTCGAGCTTTGACCATCGGGAAATTCTCCCCATCGAGCCGTTCACTGAGGGGATCGGTGTGCGCGATGCTGGCATGGCAAAGACCAAGCGCGGTCGCCTTGCTCCGGTGCTTATGTGGGGGCTCTCGCTCACCGCATTCTTCTTAGCCATGGCCGAAATCATGCTTCGCATGTACAAGCCGACAAGCTCGCTGCAATACGTGATGCTGCGGGCCGAGGGCCTTGAGCCGGTGATCGCCGAGATGAAGGTTGGCTACCGCGCAGGAACCGACCTCGCTGTGTACTGCGGCTACGTGGGCACTGGGCTCATGCTCTTGGCGATCTTGTACGTGCCGCTTCGGCGCATGAAGAGCTTCCGCAAAATCGCCAGTAACACCATGTGGTTCGACTTCCACTTGATGTCGGGAACAATGGGGCCAGCCTTCATTGTCCTTCACACTGCGTTCAAACTCGATAACTGGGTCTCCGCCGCGTTCTGGAGCATGATCATCGTCTTCTTCTCGGGCGTGATTGGCCGCTACCTCTACACCCAGGTTCCCGACCTCTTAAACGGGCGAGAACTCGAAGAGCTCGACCATCAGCGGGCGATGCGCAGCTTGCGCGAACGATTCCCGCATGCCGTTGCCGAGAGCGACGCAATCTTAAATCCTCACAGGCAAGTTGCCGAACACATCGCAGCGAACTCTGGAATGCTGCGATCGTTTCTGTGGGTGATTCTCGAAGATCTCCGACGCCCAGCGCGTTGGCTGCATCGCAAACGAGTGTTTTCTGGTGGCGGAATGTCAAAAGAAGACCGCGCCGAATTGGCGAGGCGCACCGGGCGCATGATGCTGATTAACCGCCGTAAAGTGCTCGCATCCCGCGCACAGCTGCTTTTGCACTCTTGGAAGAAAGTGCACGTACCCTTCAGCATCATTATGGCGGCAATCTCTTCGGTGCATATTTACCTAGCGTTCACAAAGTCGTTGTAAAATTTGCTTGTTGTTATGACTCGTTCTCTTCGTCGAATTGCGTTTGCGTCGGCAGGGCTTCTCGCCTTGCTTTTGTGCCTCTTTGGAGCGCGCACTGCGTCGGCGGACAGTGACTTCTTCTCCTCGAGCCCAGGGCCATTGGCCAAAGAGCACGCTGGCCTGGACAACCAGGGCAACTGCAACGACTGCCACGTCGACAAGAGCAAGGCAATCGATAGCAACAAGTGCCTTGACTGCCACGATCACAACGACCTTAAAAAACGCATTCGAGCGGGCGAGGGCTACCACGCCTCTTCCAAAGTGAAGGGCAAGAAATGCGAGACCTGCCACCTTGAGCACAAGGGGCGCAGCTTTAACATCATGGGCTGGAAAGTCATCAAGGGTGGCGAGCAAGGCTTTGATCACAAGCTCGCCGGTTGGCCTCTTAAAGACAAGCACAAGGTTATCGACTGCAAGGACTGCCACAAGAAGACCAACAAAGCTGGGCGCCGCCTCTACCTTGGCGAAGACAAGCTCTGCGGCAGCTGCCACAAACGCGACCAGCCCCACGGCTTTGATCGCAAGACACTCATGGAGTGCGAGCGTTGCCACACCGAAGTTTCTTGGAAGCCGCCAAAGTCGCGACTCGATTTTGATCACAATAAAAAGAGTCACGCCGAGTTTCCGCAAGAGGGGGCTCACATCGATGTGGCTTGCGCAAAGTGTCACCCCAAAGCACGCTTTAACCTAAAGCGCGCAAAGCCTGGCAACTGCGGAAACTCCGGATGCCACACCTCGCCGCACAAGGACATGCTCTTTGATCGCAAGAGTTGCGATTGGTGTCACTCACCCAAAGATCGCTCGCTTAAGAAATACAAATTTGATCACAAGGCACGCACCAAATTTGATTTGAGCGGCGCCCACAGCAAAGTCGATTGCTACAAGTGCCACACAAAGAAGCTCGGCTCAAAGGCCCCAAGCGCAGCCTGCGCAAACTGCCACGCCAGCGACAACCCACACAAAGAGCGCTTTAAAGAGTTTGGTCGTCCGCCGGCTTGCCAGTATTGCCACCCCGAATCGTCGTGGAAGCCCAACCGCTTTAACCACGCCAAGCGCACCAAGTTTGCTCTTCGCGGGAAGCACGCCGATGCGACCTGCCGGAAGTGTCACAAGGGCAAGCGGCCGGATCAATTCCTAAACGTGAGCGAGCCGACCAACAAAGGCAAGTTGTGCATGGGCTGTCACGAACACAAGAACGTTCACAACAACGAATTCACCGACAAGCCGAAGAGCGTCAAAGTCATGGGTCCCGACGGCAAGCGCAAGGAAACCTGCTTGACGTGCCACAAGATGGAAGGCTCGATACGCGTAGGCGCCGAAGGCGTTAAAAGCATCCACGGCTTCCGCGGAACCTGGCCACTCGACAAAGGCCACCTCAAGGTCGACTGCGTAAAGTGCCATGTAAACGATGAGTACAAGGACACACCAACCGAATGCGGCGTGCGCTGTCACGATGACTCTCTTCACCTTGGCGCCCTCGGCGACGAGTGCTCGAAGTGCCACCAGCCAGGCATCTGGCAAGCGGTTCGCTTTGACCACACCGACGATACCGACTGGCCGCTTCTCGGCTTACACAATCGGGTACCCGAGTGCGTGCAGTGCCACCCCAATCGCAAGTTCGCCAAGACGCCAACCAATTGCTCGGCGGTTGGCTGTCACGCAAAAGATGATGTTCACAAGAAGCGCCTCGGATCGAAGTGCGAGAACTGCCACTTAGAAACTGGCGAGAACATCTTCGATCACAACGCCCAGAGTGACTACAAGTTGACCGGCAAGCACCTCACCGTGCGCTGCGCTGATTGCCATCCAAGCATCACCTTTAAGCCTAGGCCCACCGACTGCTTTGGTGGTGGCGCATGTCACCCAGAGCCAAAGGTTCACAAAGGACAGTTTGGTACCAACTGCGCCACGTGCCACACAACTCAGAGTTTCTCGGACATCATCGCTCTGCACGATGTTGGCGACTTTAGTCTTAAGGGCGCTCATGATCAGCAAAGTTGCGATCGCTGCCACATCGACAATCGCCGTCTCGCAGGCTCTGGCAACTTGTGCATCAACTGCCACAGGCAAGACGACATTCACGCAAATTCTCTCTCGCCTCAGTGCGGAAAGTGCCACAACCAATGGTCCTTTGCTCCGGCGCGCTTTAATCACTCGCAGGTTGGCTGCAACCTCACGGGGCTGCACCGAACCTTGCCTTGCGCCGATTGCCACCAAGAGGGCAACTACGGCGGGCTCTCGCCAACCTGTTACGGCTGTCACAAGGCCGAGGCGGCCGGCAAGGATGCTGCGCACCAGGCCTACTCAAGCTGCACCCAGTGTCACAACCCCAATTCTTGGACGCCGAATGGATCCATTAACGGCACGGGCCGGGAGTCGGTATGTCGTTAGGCCGAGGGGTACTGGTTAGCGGGGCTTTCGCGGTGCTGCTTTGCCCATCGCTCGCCCAGGCGCAAGACGATGGCACCAAGCCTCCCTTCTACGAGGCGGATCGAGAGAGCAAAGAAGATAAGAAAAAGACCGGCTTCTCTGGAAACGTCACGTCTTCGAGTTTCTACTTTACCGAGTCCGCGCGAGCATCAGCCGCCATTGGCGAGGCTGAACCGCTTGAGAATGCCAGCGTGACCGATAGGGTTTTTACCGACCTGCGTTTGCAGTTGGCAGCCGATCACATCAAGGGCGGCAACCTCGACTTCAAACTCGATTTTCGCGGACGCAAACAACTCGACCGATGCGACGGGCGAATCCGAGCTGCAACCGAGGTGCCGGTACTTCCGCCCACCACCTGCGAGGCTGCACAATCGGGCACCTTCGGCGGTGACGAGCTGCACTTGCGCGAGGCTCACCTAACGTATCGCGGCCGCGACTACGATATGTCCCTAGGCCGCCAGGTCGTTCCCGAAGTGGCCTCGGTGCGCTTTGATGGCGTGCGGGTCGAGCAACACAAAGGCAAGAGCTGGAAGTACATGGGCTTTGCTGGGCTCTACCCAAGGCGCGGGTCTCGCGACTTGCGCGCTGACTACGCCAAAGTACCAAGCGATGTCATGGACCCGGCAAGTGCGAAGAGTCGGCTTCTGCCGGTGGTCGCGGGCGCAAGTGGCAGCTATCGGCGAGAGCGAATCTACGGCTCGATCGGCGTTGCTGGCATCTTGCCAAGGGGCAACGAAATCGCCACCGGGCTTGCCGAGAGCGATCGTTTTTTTGTGACCAGCAATGGCTACTGGCAGCAGTCTGACAAGACAGACATCTACCACTTCATCGTTCTTGACGTTGCGGGAAACCAGGGCGCTTCGATCTCGAATTTCTCGGTGGGAGCGAGCCATCGGCCGACAACAGCAACCCGGCTTTTTGCCCGCATCAATCGGGTCGATACCGAAACCCTCAACGTAAATGCCCAGCAGCGCTTGGTCCCCGTCGACCCGGCGGCGTCGGCCGCCATTCAGAACAATTGGTACGTTTCTCGGGTTGCCCAGGAGAGTGGCGAGCTTGGCGGGACAGCGAGCTTCCGGCAAAATCGCTTTGCGCTAAGTGCGTCGGGAACGCTTCGCCGCCGCCCCGAGATTACCTTGGTACAAACCAATGAAGACCTTCTGGTTCTGGAGATGGCACAAGCACTCGATATTCGGCTGCAGCTCGTCGACCGCCATTCCTACAAAGATTTTCGCGTTGGTGCCTCGGTCACGCGCAGCTCAGGTTTTGGCGACGACAACCTCGATCGCTCACAGTCAACGCTTGGCAGTTTAGAACTCAGCCGCGACTTGGCCGGCGGCAAAGGCGAGTTCGAGATTAACGTTAACTACCTAAACTCGGCAGATCAGTCACAGGCGCTAAGCTGTGGTATTGGCCAAGCCGACTTTTTGGAGTGCTTTGGAACCTCCGAATCGACAAGCTATAGTGCTGGTGGCGTGGTTTTTTACCGACCCAAGCGCAATTGGTTTGCGATGGGTATGGCGAATGTGGCCAGCCAAAAACTGACGACAGCAAATGCCGCTGAGGTGAAGGAGCCGCAGCCTTCTGTGCTGATGCTCACCGCATTTCTTCGCCTCGGCTACCGCTTTTAACTAACCGCACTGGAGCCTTGCCCTCGGTCCGGTTCGCTGGGGTCCGGAACGCTGGAAAAGACCCTCGGTCCGGAACGCTGGCAACGACCCTCGGTCCGGAACGCTGGGAACGACCCTCGGTCGGGTCTTGGAGACATGGCGTCGGCGTCTTGACGGGCACCTTCATGCTGGCTTTCCAGCATTCGATCCCTAGCAGAATGCCACGAGGCTATTTTGTAAAGCTTCCTCGCAACTAGCCGATTGTCCTCCTGTGAGTGGTGCAATGGACGTGTCAAATAGCGAATGGGGAGACTCGTCTTCCACGACCTTAGCGCGGTCGCCAAACGCCATCGATGTGGTGGATATCGTTATGTATTCGCTGGCCAAGCAACGCGCCACGGCGGTTTGGTTTGAGCCGGCAGGAGGCGATGAGCAGCACGGTTCCCACGCAGTCACCATGGAGAAGAATCGCAAGGTGATTGTCTCCACCGAATTTGCTGATGGGCTTGGCGATGCAGTACTTGCGCGCTTTGCTCTGCTTGCGCAACTCGACCTGCTTGCACCCGGAACGCAAAACGGCAGGCTCAATGCGCGAATTGGCGACACCGAACTCGAACTCCTTGTCACCATTCGCCTAACCGATAGCGGACTCGCCGGTGAGTTGCGCGTTCTTGATGATGTTGGCGAAGACCTCGACACAAGTGTCGCGCAGGCGCCCGGTGGGCAAGACTATCCCGAGGTTTTGGCTCCGGGAACGAGCGTCGGCCCGTATCGCGTCGAACGCACTCTTGGCCGCGGCGGAATGGGGCTCGTTTACCTTGTCGAGCACACGCTGCTTCGTAAGAAGTTTGCCATGAAGGTGCTCTTGGGAAGCGTGCTTCGAGAAGACCCAGATGCCGCAAAACGCTTTGTTCGCGAAGCGCGCGCAGCAGCCCGAGTGCAACACGATGGCATTGTCGACGTGAGTGACTTTGGGAGTTTTTCTGATGGCCGTCACTACCTTGTGATGGAGCTTTTGGGCGGACGCAGCCTCGATGACATTATGGACATGCACGGCGCTATCGAGCCGACTCGCGCCTTGGTACTTATGCGAGATGTCGCGGCCGCTTTGGGCGCAGCACATTCGGCTGGCATCGTTCATCGAGACGTTTCGCCATCGAACGTCTTCGTCGAAAAGTCACCTCTGGGTGAGCGAATCAAAGTTGTCGACTTTGGTGCGGCATCCGTGCCCGATATTGATCAGAGCGATGTTCCCGATGGGCCACCTGGCATGGTGGTGGGAACGCCGTATTACATGGCACCCGAGCAGGCTCAGGCTCTGCCAACCGATTCACGCTCGGATATGTATTCCTTTGGCGTGGTGCTCTACGAACTTGTAAGCGGCCGAGTGCCCTTTGAAGGCGAGACTGCTCGCGACATCGTGATGAAACACATTCTCGAGGCGCCGCCGCCGCTCTTCACGGCCCAGCGCGAAGAAATCCCCGAAGAACTCTGGCTGGTGATCGAGCGCCTCCTGGCAAAGAAACCAGAAGACCGCTACCCGACCACGGATGCCGTTATTGCCGAACTCGACCGCGTGCTAGCTCTCTTGCAGCGCAAAGGTTGGCGAAGGTGGTTGCCAGCATGAGTGGGACTCCAAGACTCCTCATTGTCGATGACAATCGCGATGTGTTGGCGAGCTTGCGCCGAACCCTGCGCCGCTGCGCATTCGACCTAACTTGCATTGACCAGCCTAAGCTTGCAATCGAGGCGCTCGAGCGTGAGAGCTTCGATCTCATGCTCTGTGACATCGATATGCCCGAGCTAAACGGACACGATGTGATGGCCCAGGCGCGCGAACTGCAGCCGGCGATGGTTCGAGTCTTTGTGACCGGTGCCGGCAATATGGATGCGGCCGTGCGCGCAATCAACGAAGGAGAGGTTCATCGCTTTGTGCGAAAGCCCTTCGACGCCAACAATCTTCGGAACTTGATTCGCGAAGCGCTCGAGCGCAAAGACGAACTCGAGATTGTTTCCGAGGCCAGTGCTCGGGCCCGGCGGCGAAGGCAACTCTACGACCATCTAGAAGCAGAACATCCCGGCATTACCGAACTGGCCTTCGACGATAGCGGCGTTCACATCGTTGATGCGAGCCGGATTCCCGATGTCGCAAGAATGCTTGGCATGGAAGAATTCTTAGTCGCTTCTGCTTGAGCGTATCGCTCGAGGGACCGCGTTGGTTGCCAAGCTACTGCGACATCGGTCCCGCGCTAATCACGACATTGCACTCGTAAGGCTCGCCGTGCGTAGCGGAAGCCGAGTACACCGCGATTTGCCCTGAATCGGGGCACAAAAGGCCACCCGCCATTGGGCACACGCCACCACAGCGATTGTCATTATCGCCAAGCGCGTTGCCACTGGTGCAGTTGCCGTCGGCCGCATCGCAGACACGTATCATCGCATCGCCGGTGCAGGTTCCGACTCCACAACTCTGTGCGCACCCCGCACCGGTCAGCGTTCCTGGAGTGCAGTTAAAGTTGCCAACAAAGTCCCAGTCGCACTCGCGCTGAATGCGGTCGAGGTATCGAGGGGCCAAGTCGGGGCATGCCTCGGTTGGAGTCGCAAGGTCCGCCGCACCGATGCGGATGGGAATGCTGCCAAGGTTATTGGTGAGGTCGGAGTCGGGCAGAAGCCCATCTGGGTTTACTGCGACTTCGAGTGTGTAGTCGCCATCGGGAACGTCGGTAATGTCGAGAAATTGGCAGGGCAGGTTCGCTGTATAGACATCAGCCCAACCCGCCGATAGCCCCTGATTAAAGCAGTTGTACGTGCGATCCGGGACGGCATCATCGGTGTAGGGCTCCGAGTCAAGAAGGCAAAACGCCTGCTTTCGCCCAACCAGGATCTCGGTTCCTCCTTCGCCAAGCAGGCGATAGCTGGCGTAGCCACGAAAGTGAAAGTGCCCGTGGCATGCGGAAAACTCGTAGTTTGGATTCTCGTCTGGAGGGCCGAGCGAAATATTGGCATCTCCCAGGTTCAGCGTCTCAATCGAGAACCTAAGAACTCTTCTGTCTCCTGCAGCATCGACGCACTGCTCGCTCGGATCAAGTTCACACGAGTTGGCCGCAAAGGTCTCGGTGCCAATACTCAAGTCGATTTGCGCGCGCCCCATATCGATGCTGAAGTCAGCACTTCCATCGGGTAGTGGCACAGCATCAATCCCGGGCGCTGCGTCGACAACCGCTGCATCAAAGCTTTGCTCAGCAAGGCCAGGAGGGCCCGAGCATGCGGCGACTGCCAGAGCGAGCGCGCTACTTCTTAGGAACATCGTCCGGAACATCATCTTCGTGCATGTAGCTTTCTAGGTCGTCATCCGAATCTGCATCTTCGGGATTTGGTCCTTTGTCGGCAAAGCGAATGCCTCCACCTTGGCGAATGGCCGAGCGCCTTGGCATGCGTGACGGTCGTGCAGGCCCAGTGGCCGCGACCGACTCTTGCTCTTCGGCAGGCTCGTCGTCGTCGATGATTGCGGCGTCTTCAGGCATCACCGGGCGCCAAACTCGGTACTCCTCACCACCCGCTCCAGGTTCATCACCGCGCTTGTTTTGGAAGCGTGCCGCATAGTCGGCGCTGCTGACCGCTTCGGGTCCCGAGCTTCGATAGTGGGATCCTTCGTCAGACCTGTCGTCGTCAAGCTCTTCAAGTTCGCCAAGAAGAAGGCCAATCTCGGGCTCTAGGACCAATTCGCCCAATTCACCGCGCTTGGCCATTCGGTAGACCTGCTCGCCCAATTTGGCAAAGGCTGCGCTGCGTTTGCGCTGGGTTAGCGCCTGATCGAGCAGCCCACCGCGCGAGCGAGTCTGCTGCTCTACAACCTCTCGGACCGCCGAGGCCTGGTCTAGAGTGGTTCGCAGGAGCGAACCCAGGGTACTCTTTAAGTCAGGAGGGCCACCTCGTCTACCGCTTGCCATGTCGCCATTACATCACAAAGCACGAGCCTGGAACAGCAGCGCATGGTGGGCGAGTTCGTTCATTGCCTTGAGCTTGCTCAGTTGTGGCACGCCTGCGGCTGTGGAACCCACGCCTAAGGCGAGGGTTGTTCGCGTTCAGGCCTTTACAGAGGCAAAGCCTGTCCACGCAATCGCCGCCACTCCGAACTACCTCTTTGTGACAAGCGGCGAGGGGCTCGACCGCTGGGATCTTACGTCGGGGGAACGCCTTCCGCTCACCCACGAGCACGGGCTGCCTGGCACAAACGTTTTTGCCATGGCCTACGACTCCGGTCGAGATTGGCTTTGGGTAGCCACCGATATCGGAATCAGTCGCTATGAAGTTGCCGCCTCGACATTTTCAGAACTACCTCCAGCGCCGGAAGTCTTTGGCATTTCAACGTTGGCCAATGCCGTGTTGGCTCCGGCGCGCGATGGGGGCATTTGGATCGGTGTCAAAGAGGGGCTCTTTTACGCACAGCCGGGAACCGGGTGGGTAAAGACTGGTGTTGAGAGCGCCGTAAATTCGCTCTACCAAGACCAACTCGGTGCTCTGTGGATTGCTGCGGCAAGTGGCCTGATGCGGGTTGATCAGGGCAGCGTCGCACGTCCGATGGACGCCGCTCAGTCTTGCGAGTACGCCTCGGTGTCTTCGGTCGCGCGCTTTGATGATACCCACGTTGTTGTCTTGGCGACTTCTTCCGAGGGAAGCCAGGTGCTGGCGCTGGCAAGCGAGGAGGGCTGCGCCAGTTTTGAAGATCGTGATGGCGTCGCCGATTCTGGGCGCTGGCTGGGCGTTGCGAGCGATGCCGAGAACACCTTCGTGCTCGCTAAAGACAGGCTGTACCGGCTGCGTTTGCGAGCCGAGCAAAAGACCGCTCCGCTGGAGAGCAAGTCGCAGACACGGCTAAGGCAGGTTGCCAAGGCATCCAAGATCCACCTCGCTGGCGCGCCCGTGCTCGAGGCGCTCACAACGCGAATTCCGCCCGACGTGCGAATCGTCACCGCCAATGACAACTCGCTTTTTTTGGCGGCAGGGCGCCTAGGCACGATGGAGTGGACGGCGAGCCAAGGCGATCGTCCTGGCCGTTGGTTTCGGCGCAGCGAAATCGCGACTGATGGGGATGTTTTGTCCATCGCTTGCCCATCTCGCGATCTGTGCTTTCTCTCGACCTCCGCACAGGGAGAGGCCAATGCACTATGGCGGTGGGACGGCAAATCGTTTTCGAAGGAAGAAGAACACAGCCGAGTCTTTGGCGTGCTGGAACTTGAGGATGGAAGAGTTCTTAGTCTTGTGGAAGTTGATGCATCAGAGCTTCTTGCAAAAAAGCCTGGTGATAACGAACCTGCCGACGCGGGGGCTGCCCTCGCACTTCGGATTTTTGAGAACGGTGTCTGGAATGACGTGCCCAATATGCACATCCAGACGCCCGGAACTCATATTCGCGTAAAAGCCCTGCGGCAGGCGCCAGATGGCCAGATTTGGGTCTCGCTTGGTGCGCTCGATGCCAGCGGCGAACAAACCCCTTTCGGCCTCGCGGTACTCGATTTAAGCATGGGGTACGTCGTGTACCACCGTGCGAGTTTTGTTGCGGGCACCGAAGAGCGTGGGCTCTTGCCCGTGCCTGTGGACATCACCGGGATTGGATTTGTAGGAGACGAGGCAATTTGGCTGGCGTCCTCGCAAGGTGCGACACGGATTTTAGGTGACGAACTCAAGACGCACATCGAAGCGGATGGGTTGCGTTCCGAGCTCCTTGAGGGCGTCGTCTGTACCGGCGAAGGCATGGTCTACGTCGCTTCAAGCCGTGGTGTCGGCGAGTGGAACGGCGAGCGCTGGACCTTTCCGGCCGCGATGCGAACCTCGATAAACGACTTGGCGATAGGCCTCGGTGGCAAGCTGTGGCTTGCAACCGACAAAGGGCTCGGGGTCTACGATGGCACAACCGTTCGTCGTCTCGATACCAAACGCGGTCTTGTCGAAAACCGCATCACCGATATCGAGAGCGACCGCTACGGCCGCATCTGGGCACTAAGTGCCCAGGGCCTTGTACTCGTCTCGCCCTAGCACTCCACGACTACTAATATCCAAAGAGCTGGCTGGTCTTAATGATCTGCGTCTTTACGATCTTGGCAGCGGCTGCGAGCGCCTTGATATCGATGCGCGTGCTATCGCCGCTGATGGCGAAGACCGGCGTCGCCTTGGTGCGAAGGTTCGCAAAGGTCTGCAAGTCTTCGGCAGTCGTTGTATCGAGGGCAGCAAAGAGCTTTGGCCGCGGATCTTGCGTCTCACCCAAGTCTTCCCAGGCGTAGAGCGAGGTTGCTCGAGTTCGCGGGCTTATGCGAGTTTTTCTGAAGAGCGCTTTCGAACTCGTAAGAGCCGTTTTGTATCGATTTGCTTCCACGCGAAGCGGCACGATGAGGCTGAGAAGCGTGGAGACAGCCTCGATGCTCTTATCGGCCTGTGTTCCCAATCCAGCAATCACAGCGCTATCGTCGACAAGCCGATCGCCCTTGTCGTAGTAGGTGAAGGCCGAGTAAGCCAGTCCACGTGCCTCGCGAATCTCTTGGAAGATAAGCCCGCCCATGCCGCCGCCTACGTATTGATTAAAGAGATTGGCTTTGACTCGCTCATCAAAGGGCAGGGGCGCTGCAGGAAAGCCGATGCGAATCTGTGCTTGCGCGACCTTCTGGTCGACAAATAGGAGAGTGCTCTTGCCGTAGTTTACAAAGCGCACTGGTTTGTGAGTTTTGGGCTTTGCATGCTTGGCACCAAGGGCAATTTCGCCAGCGAGCGCATCGTCGGTTCGCGGTCCAAAGTAACTTGTGCGGTGCTGGTAGTTTGGCAGCTTTGCGATCAGCTGCACGAGCTTGCGATCCGTCGACTTGCTAAGGCTTTTATTGCTTGGCACTCGCAAGAAGCTCGACTCCTTGCCGTAGAGGGCAAACTCGGCGAGCGCGCGAGAAATAACGCTTGGCTCGTTCATCGCATCTTTGCGCTTGGAGAGCGTATTCGCCAGAAGCTTGCCGCGAGCTCCGTCTTCAAGCTTTGGAGTCTGCAGCCACTCGCCAAGCAAGGCGAGGCTTGCCTTCATGTTGCGATCAATGCCCGAGACGTTGATCATCGCTCCATCGGTGCCACACCCAAAGTAGATCGAGCTTCCGATGGCGTAGAGGTCTTTTTGCAGTGTGGCGGCAGATCGCTCGCCGGCACCGCTGGTTTCAAGCAAGTCCATTGCAAAACAAAGCAGAGGCTCTTGGCGGTCGCCAAAGTCAAACTGGTAGTCGATGGAGAATAGATCGTTACGCTCGTTGGCTACCGCAATTAAGCTTCCCGCGGGAAGCGCGCTGCGCTTGTAGTGCGTGCCATCAACAAGCCACTGTGGCTCAAGCTCCTTTACTGGTGCGGCCTTGATTGCCTTGGCATATGGGCTCTGTCTGCTTGAGTCGATTTTAATCGCGCTAATCGAGGGCTTCTCGACCTTCTGTGATTTGAAGTCGCCGCGCACACGCTTGATCACCACGGGAGCATCGGTGAGGTACGTCTTCGCAACTCGCATGACATCTTCGCGAGTCACAGCGCGCAACTTATCTTGTTGGGTAACAACCTCAGACCAGGCACGGCCTTCAACGAAAGCGCTGGTCATCAGTTCGACGCGAACATCGTTTGACTCAAGTCGGCGCTTGCGAGCGATTTCGCTGTTGATCACAATCGCATCAAGGTCCGCCTGTGTGAAATCGCCGGCCTTCAGTTTGGCAACGACTCCTGCGAGTAGGCCTTCAACCTCCTCGAGGCTTTGGTCATCGCGAGCGGTTCCAGTGAGAATCCACAGACCCGCTTCTCGCAACGTTTGGCCAAAGGAGCCGGCGGAAGGAAGCTTCTGCGAAAGCACCAACTCGAGATTGAGCAAGCCTGTCGAAGAGTTGTCGATAATAAGGTCCATCACTTCGAGCGCGGTCTCGTCGGCATGGCCTGCAGCCACAGTCGGCCACGCCAAAAAGATGCTTTGCTCGCCTGGGGCGACAATCTCGATTTCTTGGCGCGTTGTTGGTGCCTCAACCGTCGCTGGTGGCAACTCGGGAAGAGCGCGTGCTTCTAGCGAGGCAAAACGCTTCTCAAGAACGGGAAGGGCGGTCGCCGGGTCGATATCACCTGCCAAGACGATGGCCATATTGTTTGGCCGGTACCAGTTCTCAAAGTACTCGACCATGTCGCCGTACGCCGGCGTCTTTAGATGATCCGAGAGGCCGATGGTTGGCTGGGTACCGTAGGGGTGATTGGGATACATCGCCTTGCCCAACGCTTGGAACATTCGCGATTGCGGATTGTCTAGCGAGCGATTCTTCTCCTCGTAAACACTCTCGAGTTCCGGGTAGAAGAGGCGAAACTGCGGATCGGCGAAGCGCTCCCCCTCGACTTCGGCCCAGGTCTCAAAGCGATTGGTTGGCACGGTTGCGATGTAAACCGTCTGCTCATCGCTTGTGAAGGCGTTCACTCCATCGATGCCAAGGGACGCGTAGAGATTGTCGAATTCGTTTGGTACGGAAAACTCTGAGGACGCCAGCGTCTCAGCATCGATACTGGTTAGGATCTCTTTGCGAAGAGCCGCATCATCGGTCTCTCGGAGTTTATCGTAGAGCGCAGCAATGCGATCGAGGTGGGGCTTCTCTTTGGCAAAGTCAAGCGTACCCATCTTGCTCGTCCCTTTGAACAGCATGTGTTCAAGGTAGTGCGCAAGGCCCGTCGAGTCGGCAGGGTCGTGGCGACTTCCCGAGCCGACGGCAATCCACGAGGAGATGCTTGGTGCAGAACGATCGGTGCTGATGTAAACCGTAAGCCCGTTCGAGAGCCTGTGAATTGTGACGGCCATCGGGTCATCGGCCACGGCAGTTGGCAGGAGGGCGGGGCCTTCGGCGATCTTGCCAGCGGGCTCGCCAGCGCCTTGCTGAGGCACGATGGGCTCGGCAGCGTTTGTAGGAGAGTGGGAATCGGTCTTGGGACCGCAGCCGAGAGCCAGCAGGCCGGCCAGGAGAGTGCATCGCATCATGGACATAATTTTTTCCTCGAAGTTCGAAACGTCGCGAAACTCTACATGAAACCCGAATGCCAAAAACTTGCATTGAGCAAAAGGTGTCAGGAATTTGCCGCCTTGATCAGGGCTCCTTAGCATCTGGAGAGAATGCGGGCCGCACTTGCTATACGGGATCTACGAGCGTGGATGCGATGGGGCCTTCGGGCTGCCTTCATCGCCGCGGTGGTGCTGGTTCTCAGTGCCTTGCCCTACCAACTTATCGGCGGCACAGGCTCGGGAAAACTAGGCGCCATGCACAAAGAGTTGCGTCGTGTGGAAGTTGAGATCGCCGAGACGAGCGAGGAGCTTACTGCCAGGCGTCGCCGCGTCGACGCACTAAAGAACGACACGCGCACGATTGAAACCATCGCCAGACAGGAGCTGCACATGCTCTACCCGCATGAGAAGACGCTGCGACTTGGCGACGTGGAATCGCATAAAGGCTCGGAGAAGCGCCAATGACTAGTCGTCCGTTACGGCGCGCACTCCGCGTCACCGGTGGATTTTGGGCCGCGCTACTTGCTTGCACGGCGGTGGGACTTGGAGTCGTTGACAACGCGTCCCCGCTGCAAGCCTCCCATCCGTCAGCGGTTGCCGTTCTCTTCTTCGCCTCGGTGGTTGTGGTGCTTGTTAGTGCCCTCACCAGGCGCATGCATTTTGAAGCGCCCACCGCACGAGCGCAGCGAGTATCGCGATGGATGCGCTTAGCACCTTCATTTGCCGATCTTGAAGTCGCCCTTGCAATGGCGGCGGCCACATATGCTCTCTTGTCGGTGACTGGCGGCTTGCACTCGGATCTCTATCCACTGCTCTACGCGGTCGTAGCGTTCTCTGCGACGTTTCAAACACGCGTGGCCGCAGGGCTTACCGTAACGGCTGTGGTCGCGTTAGAACTTTCCCTATTGCAAAGGGCGGGCAGCGCAGGGCTAGAGCCGGCCATCTACCATTTGGTATTCCTCTTTGGAGCGGTCGCTGTGCACGCACTTTTTTTGCGCGGACTGGTGGCAGCAAATCGGCGCAACCACGACATTCGGGTTCACAGTGAAGTCGTCAAGCAGCAGGAGTCGGCACGGGATTACCGGCTCATCTCCGTTGCACTCGGTGCGGAAAGTCGCGCTCCTCGAACGCGGCGTGAAGAAGAGCAGATTCTCCAAGCCGGCTCGGTCGCAACCATTTCTGCCTCCATCTATCACAGCCTCTCGTTGCTTCATCAGGCGCTCGAGGCTCGCTCCTGCGTCTTGCTTTGGCGTGGCGATAGCGACTCAGAACTTAAAATCAAAGAAGTCGTTAGCGACTGCGATTCGATTACCGAAGAGCCCACAATCGCCCTCTCTGGGGTGCTTAAGGCCGTTGCACGTGATGGGCACGCTCTCATCATGGGGCACTGCAAGCCTGGGCAAATCTCATATTATGAAGGGGCATTTGACGCTGGCGCGTTTATGGGAATTCCCGTCATTCAGGGCAAACACCTGCGTGGGATTCTCTGTCTCGATCGAGAGAAGCCATTCACCGAGAAAGAACGCGAAATTGCCGAGCGAGCAGCGCAGCAAGTGCTTGATGCCATTCGCTCAGAACAAGTCTTTAGCACCGTAGAGAAAGCAAAGTACGAGCACGAGCGGTTCTACAACGCATCAGCGCTCTTGTGTCGCGCGCTCACCATGGAGCAAGTGCAGGACACTGCCTTTGACGCAGCGGCTGCTATTGTCGACTATGACGTTGCCGTTCTCACGTTGCACGATGCCGATCGTTCCAAACATCGGGTGACCAGTGTTCGCGTAAAAGACGGCTCGCCAAACATTGTCAACGTAGAGCGTTTGCAGGGCCTAGAATTTCGCGACAACGCCGGCCTCGCATCGATGGTGGTCAAGAACAAGCACTACTTGCCAACCGGTGGAGCGCCCAGAGATAGCAGCACACCTGTCTTTAACAACAAGTTGCGGTTCCAGTGCGAGTCGCTCTTGGTGCTGCCGCTGTTAAGCGCAGACGAGGCCATTGGTACGCTAACTCTTGCATCTCATAGGCGCGGGCAATTTCGCAAAGACGTTCGCGAGATGCTTGGTGTCATTAGTAATCAAGTTGCCGTCTCTATGCAGAACGCGCTCATGTACAAGCGGATGGAGACGATGGCGACTACCGATGGTCTCACTGGTCTCACAAACCATCGCAGCTTCCAAGAGCGCTTTGCCGACCTCGTCGAGCGCTCTCAGCGCCACGGACACCAAGCGGCCATGCTGCTGTGCGATGTCGACCACTTTAAGAATGTCAACGATACCTACGGTCACCCAGTGGGTGATGAGGTGCTCCGCCGCGTTGCACGCGTTCTTCAAGAGGCCGTGCGCAAGATCGATATTCCCGCGCGTTATGGCGGCGAAGAGTTCGCCGTAGTTCTCGAAGCGACGGATCTCGAAGGTGCTCTTGGCCTTGCCGAGCGCATCCGCGAAGACGTTAAGGCGATGGTGCTCGAATCCGATCAGGGGACCTTTGGCATTACCATGTCAATTGGCGTGACATCCTTCCCAGCCGATGGTGCAGACCCCGCGGAGCTCATCGAAAGAGCCGACCTCTCGCTCTACCACGCCAAAGAGAACGGTCGAAACCAGGTCGTCTGCTACCGAGACTTCCTCGCCGCTCGCAAGTCGCGCAAAGCCTCGTAAGAGCCCAAACTGGCCAAATTCTGGTGCTGCGCACCCGATCCCGGGATTCCTGCCACCTGCGCGCATTGACAAGAGGAATGCGCGCCCGGAATGATCAAGACTTGTCCAAGAAATACTACGTACTCGATACGAACGTGTTGTTGCACAACCCGGGCTCGATGTTTGCCTTTGGCGACAATCACGTAATTATTCCGATTTACGTCATCGACGAAATCGATAACTTTAAGAAGGACCTAAGTGACCTGGGACGCAACGCCCGACAAGTTGCACGCCAACTCGACGAATTGCGCGAGGGTGGTTGCCTAAGTGATTCGGTTGCGCTGGAAAACGGCGGCACGGTAACGGTCGCCCTTGGGCACCGCTCGCCTCTCAACTCGCCGGGCGATTCGCACAAGATGGACATCCTCATTCTCGAGGTTGCTCTTGAAATTCGCGATCAAAACCCCGATTCAACGACGATTCTCTGTACCAAAGACGTCAACATGCGTGTCCGTGGTGACGCGCTTGGGCTCATCACTTCGGACTACGACGAGCAGAACGTTCGCGTCGAAGAGCTGTATACGGGATGTTCTGAGATCTTGGTTCCAAGCGCTCTTATCGAGGAGTTCTACGCCGAGGGAAGCATTCACCTCGACGAGGAACTAAGCCCAAATCAGTACCTACTTCTGCGCAGCGAGGAAAACCAAGGGCAAACTGCTCTGGCTCGCTACGACCTGGAGAGCGATAGCGCAAAGCCCATCCGAAAACTTCGCGAGGGCGTGTGGGGCATTCGCCCTCGCAACAAAGAGCAGCACTACGCTCTCGATCTCTTGCTAAGCGACGAGATCAAGCTCGTCACGCTTGTCGGCAAGGCGGGTACTGGCAAGACGCTCTTGGCGCTCGCAGCTGGGCTTCAAAAGTGTCTCGAAGAGCAAGAGTTTCACAAGCTCTTGGTCTCTAGGCCGATCTTCCCGCTAGGGCGCGACATTGGCTTTTTGCCCGGAGACATCGAAGAGAAGCTCAATCCGTGGATGCAGCCCATCTTCGACAACATCGAGCTTCTGCTCGGAATCAACCAGGGGGACAAGAAGGAAGGCCGCAGCTATGCCGAACTTCTCGAGCTTGGCTACATCAACATCGAGCCACTCACCTACATTCGCGGTCGTTCCCTACCATCGGTTTACATGGTTGTCGACGAGGCCCAAAACCTCACGCCTCACGAGGTCAAGACCATCATCACCCGAGCCGGTGAGGGCACAAAGATCGTATTCACGGGTGATCCGTACCAGATCGATAATCCCTACATCGATTCGAGTAACAACGGCCTTACAACGTTGGTGGAGCGTTTCCGCAAGCTCGGCATCGCAGGCCATGTGACTCTCCAGAAGGGAGAGCGCTCGGAGCTTGCGGAACTCGCCACGCAAGTCCTCTAGTGCTCTGGCGCTAGCGCTTCTCGCGTTGGGCTTGGCAGCAACACCGGTGCATGCCAAGCCCGCTCCGCAGTGTCGGATCGTAGTACCTCAAGATCTGCGCATGGCGGCGGGCGAGAAGACCGAGTTTTTCGTAGGTCTTATTCCCAGCAATGGGTTCGCCGTGAGCACTGCTGGGCCCCTGCGAATTTCTCTGCGCCCGACACCGGACTCGGGGCTCTCGCTCAAGCGCTCGGAGCTTGTGCGCAGAAACGCGGTCGACCCGGCAAGTACAGCGCCTCGCTTTCCTGTGTTGGCGCAAAGCTCCACGGCGGGAACCTTCCGCGTCGAGGTCTTGGCGAGTTTCTGGCTCTGCAAGTCTCGGCTTTGTCGTCCCCAGTCGGTAGAAACCACGTTCTCGGTCCTTGTGGAGGCGCCTGCGGCTGTGCCGCCGGCTGTCACGGATATCAAGTAATCTCGGGGCGTTAACTCATCTCAAGATTGACCAATCCGGCCAACAGAGGTAAAAGATTGAGGAGGCAACCGGCATGCTAAAGAAAATTGTCATAGCGGAAGACGACGACGCAATTGCCCACATGGTTGGTATGGCGTTGGGGGATGCAGGCTTTCTTTGCATTCGCGCGAGGGATGGGCAAGAGGCCCTGCAGATAACGAAGATGCACCAGCCCGATGTGCTGGTACTCGACGTCATGATGCCGCGTATGGATGGGAGGCAAGTTGCGAGCAAACTCAAAGAGGATGTTCTGCTTTCCAAGATTCCTATCCTCATGCTCACGGCGCTCTCCGATGTGGATAGCAAAGTTGCTGGGCTCGATGCCGGCGCAGACGACTACGTTTCAAAGCCTTTCGACCTGCGCGAACTCGCCGCCCGAATTCGCGCGCTGATTCGCGCAAACCAACGCGAGCGCGACCGCAATGGCACCACCGATTTGCCAGGCTCCCAGGGCATCGATGAGCACATTCAAACCTTGCTCAGCGGGACTAAAGAGATGGCGGTGGTGCAAATTGGTGTCAACGACTTTAGCGAGTTTGCCTCGCGAGTTGGCAATAGCGATTTGCTCTTCGTCGATTCACTGGCCTTCATCAAATCGCTTGCCAACTTTCTGCTCACCGAGCTTCGTGCTCAAGAGGGCGCATTTCTCGGGCACCTCGGAGGTACCGACTTCATCGCCTCTTGCGATGCATCCAAACTCGGTGGTTTTCTTACATCTCTTCAAAACGGCTTTGATGCAAATTGGCAAAGCTGGATTGGAGGGGCCACAAACGAATCAGGTGAGCCGTTGCGGCTGATTCAAGGGGCCGTCCTAACGGGTGCTGTAGATAACGAAGATGTCTTAGGGGAGCGGCTTGCGTCCGCGACTCGAAGCGCGCGAGCGGCTGAGGGATCAAGCCACGTCGTCTGGACCGAATAAGCCCGGGCCCGCTGTGCCGCTACCGCCCACTGGGCCGTCCAATGGGCCGTCCACTGGGCCGTCCATCGAGGAGGATGCAACGGCGCTTGCCGAACCGGCTTCGCGTGAAGCGGATGGCACAGCGCCGACGGAGATGAGTGATGGCGTTCAAGCCAACTCATCGACGAGCGATGGCCCACGACAGCGCGTTGCCCAAATCGGCATGATGCTTGGCCGCTATCGGCTCGACACCGAGCTTGGTGAGGGCGGCATGGCTTCGGTCTTTGGTGCCCGCGACACCAAGCTTGGGCGCGACGTTGCGATCAAAGTGATGTTCCCGCACTTGGCCCGGCGCAAAGAGGCTGCCTCACGCTTTAAGCGCGAAGCCCGAGCGGCCGCTGGGCTGGACCACGAGCATATCCTGCGGGTCTTCGATGTGGGCGGCGGCGAGATCGAAGATGGCGTCTTGGTGCCTCCCTACATTGTGCTCGAGCGCATTGACGGAGCAAGCCTCGACGACTTCTTTCGAGAGCACGAAGCGCCGATGGCAGAAGTTGTGGCGGCAATGGGCGTTGCTCTTTGTCGGGGCCTCGCGCAGGCACACGCTCACAAGATCGTGCACCGCGATATCAAGCCTGCCAACGTCATGGTCACAAAGAAGGGCCGCTTGGTTCTCGCCGACTTTGGTGTGGCGAGGGTTGGCGAGGATGACTCAGTGGAGACGCGCACCGGCGCCGTGCTGGGCACCCCCGCATATATGTCACCCGAGCAGGCCAGCGGTGAAAAGGTCGATTCGCGCTCGGATCTCTACTCGCTTGGGGCCACGCTCTATCGCATTGCCACAGGCTCGGTCCCGTACGCTGGCTCGGCCGCACAAATTGTCGCCGGCATTCTCGATGGCAAGCGGATACCTGCAGAGCAGCGCGACCCGCGCATTGGTCGCGAACTGAGCCGCACCATCGATAAGCTCATGCAGCGCGACCCGGACGATCGCTTTCAAACTGCAGAAGAAACCGAGAAGGCACTGCTCGAAATTGTTAGCGGCGGCGGCGATCAAGACTGCGAAGAACTCTTACGTGAGTTCGTTCGCGATCCAGAGGCGCAACTCGAGCGAAATCGCGAAACGGTAATTTCAGCAAGTCTTATGCGGGCACGACGGCTCGCGGTCGAGGGCAGGGCGCCTGCTGCGCTGGCCATTGCCGAGCGTGTTTTGGCGCTGGCACCCGACAACACACAAGCCAAAGCCCTGTGTGACGATTTGGGCCGTCCCAAAAAAGACAAGCGGCTTTTGCTCGCCATCTTCGGGCCCATGGTGGTTACCGGTGTTGTTGGCGCCGTGTTCTGGGGGAGCCGTCCTGGCCCAATCTCTACCTATGCCGATGCCGGCCTGAGCGATGCGTGGCAAGTGCCTGCCGACGCTAGTGATGATGCGGCCACGGCTCTCGTCGATGCAGGGCCGATTGTGCACGATGCCGCAGCTGCCGAGCTTCGCAAACCGGATGTTCGGCCACGTCCCAAAGCCCGCACTGTCGATGCCGGCGACGTGCTCCTGCCGCCTTCCAAAGCCGACGCCGCCGTGGCTGTGATAGCGCCGCCCGCCTCACCAGCGCGGCTCATCGTCGACGTTACTCCGTGGTGCGACGTTTGGATCGATGGCGCGAAACATCAGCGCGCCTCTAAGAAGAATGCCTACGAGCTGGCACCGGGAACCTACGAAGTCGAGTGCAAACAACCTGGCACCGGCAAGAGTTGGTCAAAGTCCGTCTCACTCACCGCGGGAGAACTTCGGACGGTTACGGGGTCGGTTTTGGATCCCGTGACGGTTGCTGTTCGCCTCTCCAACGGCGACGCCATAACGGTTGGCAGCACGCGCATCGCCAATGGAGAGAGCGGCGTCCTCACTGCTGGTCGTCCGCGAGTCCAAGTTTGGAAGAACGGCAAGCCCCAGGGGCAGAGCCAGCTCATGACCATTCGCGAAAGCTGTGTGATGCGCGACGAGCCGCAGCTCGCCTGTGCGCGATAGGGCGACTTGGCCCAGCGACTTGGCCCAGCGACTTGGCCCAGGCGACGCTGGTGCCAAGGCCTTCGTGGGAGCGGTTTAGAGAAGTTTACCGAGGCCGCCTGGCAGCTTGTCTGCAAGCCCAGCTTTGGCGAGCCAACCTGGAACGTCATCGGCGTGATCCTTTAGGAACGCGACGACCTTCTCTGCCGTTGCCTTGTCGATGCCTACTTTTTCGGTGAGTCCTGAAATGAGTTCTTCCATGATGCTGGCATTCTACGCTGGAAGCTTGGGGAAATGTCCGGACAGGAATGTCGCATTTTGAGGAGAGCGCTCAATCGGACAGTTCTCAGATCGTGTGATTTAGCCCTGTTGTGAAGGGCAAGCGAGTTGCAATATGATGCCCTAGGTACCCGTGCACCAATCCGCAAACATATGCTCTTGGCTCGTGGGATCTCTCATGGTGATTGTGGCTGGTGGCTGCTTCTTTACCGAAGTCGTCAACGAAGCTCCGGTTGCTGGGATTCGCACCTTAAAGGACGGCCCTCATTTCATCGGGGAGACCCTTCGGTTCAACGCCACCAAGACCGTCGACGACGTGGCCAACTCGCTCACCTGCGAGTGGACCGCCTTTCGCTGCGAGAGCGATTCTCTTCCCTGCACGAGTTTAGTAGACCGGATGCTGGGCGATGTCGACGACGCCTTCGAAGTTCCCATCGAGGGCCACGATCGCATTCAGATTCAGCTGCGCGTCACCGATGAGCTTGGGGCGACGCGACTTCAGCCCGACTTGCTCACGGTCGACATTCGCAATCGCTTTCCCGAAGTTGAGGTGCAAGTGAATGGGGATACAGAAGGATCCACCGGCGCTTATATTCTCTCCCGTCCCATCAACCTTGTTATCGATGTCGGCGACGGTGAACTTGGCTTCGACGAAGATGACGACCCTGTCACCTATACCTGGAGTGTTCTTTCCCCAACTGGCTCCGCTGTTACCGAGGTGGACGGACCGGGCTTTGAACGCGTTGGCGATCAAGGCTACAGGCTCACGCCCGACGTTAGCGGCATGTGGGAAGTCACTGTGACAGCCGCCGATGAGTTTGGCGGCGAGAACACGTGGCGCGAGACGATTTTCGTCGGCGTCGATTCACCGCCGTGTTTGCAATCGCTCGATCCTACGCCCGACCCTGTGGGCTTCTACCTCGTCGAGAGTACCGACCGCCCACGCGCCTTCTCGGTTCTCTCTGTATTCGACGTTCTCGACCCATTTCCCGGCCCTGTTGTGGAAACAGCTGGAATCGGCGAGTCGACCTTTCGCTGGTTTCTCCAAGAGCCAGGCGCTTCTACCTTTATCGAAATTCCCGACTATACGGCCGAGAGCTACACCATCGATCCACTGGCGTACGAGCCGGGAGATCTCTTAGAACTGCGTGTTGAGGTTGCCGACCGTGTTCGCGGCCCAGAACGAGTGCTTGGCTGCGGGGATGATTCCCGAGCCTGTGAACTGGTTGCGGGCTCCACCTGTTATCAGCGGCAAACCTGGGGCGTGCAAATCCAATGAAGCATATCGGAATTACTCTTATCTCGCTGGTGTCGCTCGCAAGCTGCGGAGCCGGAGGCCTTGACGATGGCCCGAGTGCCACCGATGCAGGTGGCGGAGTTGGCGATGGCGGAGTCGTCGGATGCTCGCTCTCGCTGATTTCCTCGGGCAATGCCTCCGTGGGGCAGCCTATTGAGATGACAGCCCTAGTTGAGGGCAGCGCGTTCGGTCTCCAAGAATTTACCTGGAGTGTTGATCTCGGTGGCGCGATTCAGAACATTACTGAACTCGCCGACCCCGTCGATAGGATTTCCTTTGTTCCACAAGAGGCCGGTGCCTATCGAGTGATTGTCGAAGGGTTTGTTGGATCTGATAGCTGCACCCCGGCCATTCTGAACGTCGGTGTCGTCGCCACGGGCGCCCGAATCGCCACCTATCGAATGCGCGTGATGGCCGCCAGCGGAGCCCCCATGCAAGACGTCCCCGTCGATATCTACGGCGGCGCCGACTCGGTGCTGCCGGTAACCGTGCTCGAGACCGGCGCGCTCGCCTCGGGGCAGATTCTCGATCACGAAGGTGCGGGCGTTGCAGCCTATGTACGCGCTCGCCTTCTTGGCGCCGCCGCCGCCGCCGACTACGAGGCCTTCTCGGACGCTTCTGGTTCTTTCTCGATCCGCCTTCCCGAAGGTCGCTTTGATCTACTCGTGGTGCCGCAGGGAAGCTCGGCACCGGCTGCACTCTTCGCAGATCGCGCAGCGGCCGATGTTGGAACAACTCTGAACCTGGTAGCTCCAACGGCAATCTCTGGCCGTGTGCTCGATGCAGGTGGCGCAGGTCTACCTGGCGCTCGCTTAAGCCTCTTAGTTGACGGCGCTCGATCCACCGAAGCGGTCTCGGCAGCGGATGGCAGCTTCTCGGTCTCGGCGACGGGAACGTCGCTAACCGGGCTCTCCGTTGCGCCGCCCCCAAGCAGTGGCATGCCCTCGCTACGAGCCGAGTCGCTTTCGGGGCAGTCGGTTGATGCGGCAAGCACCGTACTCATTCGCTTCTCAAACCCCAGTATGGCGGCGGCCGTCGACGTCACAAATTCGGTCGGCGCAGCGCTGCCCGGAGCACACGTCGAGTGGCGAGCCGACTTACCTTCGGCCGGCACCGTTGACCTAGGCACCGTTGAAACTCTCTCTGGCACCCTGCGCGTCGAAGCGACGGCGGATGGCACCGGCCGTGCGCAAAGTGCGCTTGTCGCGCGAACCTCAAGTTTGGTTGTGCACGCGAGTGATGGGAGCGAAGCGCGGATTCTTCGCGACGTTCCCTGGGCAACCTCGCCGATTTCATCGCTAAGCCTCGAGACGTTAGCGCCGGTGTCTCTCGATGCCGATGTGCTTGGCTCAGCGCTTGGTGGCGCCACTGTAGAGGCCGCTCCGATTGGGCTTCTGGCTCCGCAGGGCAACCTCACCACAGCCACCACAGCAGCAAATGGCAGCGCGTCATTCGCTCTTATTCCAGGTGGCTCCTATCGCTTGGCGGTGCGGCATCCAACCGGCGGTGAGCAGGCGCAGTTTTTGGCCAACGCACAAGCAGGCTCCCTTGGTGTCGTGAGTCTTCCCGGGACAATCCTCGCACAAGGACAGATTTCAATCGGCTCGCCAACCGGATCTGGCGCCGGTGCCCAAGTACGACTCTACTGTGACGATTGCACAGGCGCCGATGCCGAGCGGGTGCACGCCTCGGCTGTTGCTGACGGGACTGGTCGCTTCAAATTGCGAATCGCCGATCCTGGTGTCGACCCAATCTAGCCGCGTCCGCGGGTTTCTTCGACTCGTTGTACACTCTAGGCGAGTCATGCCCCGCTATCTACATCGCGCACATTCCATCGCTCTAGTGATTGTCTGTGCCGTCGTTGTGGCCGTTCATGCGCCGTCTCCGGTTCACGCACAGTCGGCGGATGTCGCTGTCTTGCCGATCACAACGACAGCCAAGGCTCTAAGAATTTATCGCAATGCTATCCCGGTCGCGCTTGCTGCCGAGATGACCACCTTGCTGGGAGTCTCGGTGCGGGCGGTCTCTTCTGCCTCGGATGTCGCCAAAGACACGCGCGTCCTAATTGATGGACGCTTGGTAGCCATTGGCGACGATCGCGTACAGCTTGATGTTCAAGTACGGCGGGCAAGTACCGGCCAAACCGTGGCCACGATTTCCTCGAATGCAGCCAACACCACCGACATTGATCGCTTAGTGGGGCAGGTCGCGACGGGGCTCGGCCCAGTCTTGGCAAAGGCACTCACGCCCGAGCCCTACCAGTTGCCAACGACCGTGGTGCAGGGCAGCAGCAGCCCTAAGGCCAAGGCCATACCCATGGCCGCGGGCGCAGCAATTCCCCCGGGTTCTCAGGTTCTGCTCTTGCCCGCCGAGGGCAGTGCGGCGAAAGGCATGATCGGGGTGCGCGAACCTGCGACGCAGGCTGCTGCCCACATGCTGGCAAGAATCGGGCAGGCTGTGAGAACCAGTTCCAAGCACCAGGGCATCGCAAACCCCATCGACGTGGTGGCAGAGATGCGCTCGCTCACGAGCAAGCACGCCCTAATGGTCCAAGTGCTCTCGGTTCGCTTCTCGTATGCATCGGTTCTCTCTGCTCGCGGGAAAGTAAGAATTGTTCTAATTGGCCAAGATGGCCTCGCCGTGCTCGATGCCAACGTATCAACCGATACGGTGGTCGGTGGTCGCGGGGAGCGGCACCAGGCTTTGGTCTATCGAGTTGCCGAGCAAGCGCTAGACATGCTGCAACCCCGCATCAAGCGGGCACTCGAAATCCCTACTTCGCATAGAGGCGGCGCATGAAATTGATCGTACTGGGGCTGTTTGTCATTGTGGGCTTGCTCGCTACCGAGCAAAGCAGTCACGCACAAGCCGACGAGGAGGCGGGGATTGATCTCGCAGCTCGGCAACTTGAGCGTGGCGAGTATGAAGAGGCGGAGAAGACCATTCGTCGAAACATCCTGCGCCCATTGGAGGATCGCGCCGAGGCTTATCGCATATTGGGGCTCTCACTCTTTTATCAAGAACGCATTCTCGAGGCCCGTGCGGCCTTTCTCGAGTACTTGCGCTCCGAGCCCGATGCACACCTCGACCCGGCGCTGGTTGCGCCAGAGGCCATCACAGTGTTTGAGGATGTGCGAGCGCGCAATCTCGCCGAGATCGAATCGCTTAGGCCGAAGCCAAAGAAAAAGCGTTACCTGCTTCTCAACCTGGTCCCCGGTGCAGGGCAGTTTCAAAACGACGAGCGCGCAAAGGGCGTTATCATTGCTGTTGGCTTGAGTTCGCTAATCGCAGCCAACGTTGCAACGTACTATTGGCTTAAGAACAATTGTGATTCGCAAACTCGTGTCTGTGGAAATGCCGATGACGATGGAGCCGGCAAAGCTCGTGATTATCAGATGGTGAATCAGCTCACAGGAGTCGCTGCGATTGGTGTCTACGCCTATTCGATAATCGACGGCTACCTTGGCTATCGCTCAGCAGAACGCGCAGAGAACAATCCCACCCGTCCCCACATGCGCTTCGGGCTTGGACCTCACGAGGGTGGGGCTCAAGTGCACTGGTCACTGAGTTTTTAGATTTGCGAGGGGGGTGTAGGCCATGGTCACTATGCCGCATGTCGATCTGTTTGGTCGGTCCACGGTAGTGAAGGGTGCCACAGGCCGGGGGTAATATGCCTCGAAAGCTCTTGAGCAGGCCCGAACCCAGCGTTATTGTCCATGGGGTAACGCGATGCGACGACCAGTTCAATTTGGCAAGTATCTGCTCCTCGGGCGCATTAGCGTCGGTGGCATGGCAGAGGTCTTTAAGGCCAAGAGCTTTGGTGTCCAAGGCTTTGAAAAGATCATAGCCATCAAGCGAATCCTGCCATCGCTTGGGAGTGATGAGGACTTCATCACGATGTTTATCGATGAAGCCAAAATCGCGGGGCAGCTAGCCCACGCAAACATTGGGCAGATTCACGAACTCGGCCAGGTCGACGGCGCTCACTTCATTGCTATGGAGTACATCTGGGGACGCGATCTTCTTCAGCTTCAGAATCGATTTAAAAAGCGCGGTAAGAAAATCTCTATGTCGGCCGCGAGCTTCATTGTCATGAAGGTATGCGAGGGGCTGCACTACGCGCACAAAAAGCGCGACGTGCTCGGAATCCCTATGGAGATTGTGCATCGCGATTGCTCGCCGCAAAACATCGTCATCTCGTTCGAGGGCGAAGTAAAGCTTATCGACTTTGGCATCGCCAGGGCAGCGTCGCGCTCCTCTCGAACCAATGCCGGCGTGCTCAAAGGCAAATTTGGCTACATGTCGCCAGAGCAAGTTCGAGGGCTTCCGCTCGACCGCCGAAGCGACATTTTCTCGCTAGGTATTATTCTATTCGAAGTACTTACCGGTCGACGGCTCTTTGATGGCGAGAGCGATTTCTCGACATTAGAGAAAGTGCGAAACGTCGAGATCGACGAGCGGCTCTTGGACCAAGCAGGAGTCCCTGCGCCACTAAAAGCCATCGTCCTGCGCGCATTGGCTCGAACACCAGAAACTCGGTATCAGTGGTGTTCTGAGATGCGCGACGATCTGCGCGTGTACATGCAGTCCATTGAGGATGCATTCTCGTACAGGAGTCTTGGCGAAGAGATGCGAGCGGTCTTCTCCGAAGAGCTAATTCGCGAGCAAGAACTGATGGACATCTACTCGCAGATTGGTCCGGAAGGTCTTCCTGCAGAAGATGAGTCTGCCGAGAAACTTGTGAGTCTCGACGATATCGATCTCGCCGATTCCTCGGATGAATCGGTGCTCGATGCGTTGGACTTCATCGAAACGTCTTCGCCGCCGATCGTTGGACGAGCTAGCTCCGGCGGTGTCGATGGCTTTGAAGACAACCCTACCGAGATCTTCGGCGAAATCGAGATGGGTGAACTGATGAGCCAGCTGCCGGCGGCGATTCCAGCTGCGAGCAAGCCATCATCATCTGCACCAAAAGTCATCGAGGTCCCAGAGACGGTCGACGTGGCCGAACTCTTTAATGATAAGAATTTCGATCGCGGGCTCTCGCAGCCACTTATCGGTGTTGAAGATGGTGCCAAGATCATGGTTGCCGGCCAGAGTCGCACGAAGGCTCCGACCGCAAGCGCTCTTGTCGCCTCGCTTCCAACGTTGGAGGGGCGTCGGCCGCCTGGGACGACCCAAGTTCCGCGAGGTACCGTTCAAACCGCCGCGGCAGCCAGTAGCAGTGGGCTCCATCCGATTCTTCCGCCGCAGGCGCAGCGAACGGGCGAGATGCCGCACTTTGGTGGCACAAGTGTCACCGCGGCGGCAATTCCAGCGACCGGAGTGCGTGCTCGGCCCGTGCGATCCGATGGACGTCGGAACGTCCTTGTGGGCGTGAGCATTGCGATCGTTGTGGCGCTTATCTTGCTCGCGGTACGTGGCATCTTCTTCGTTGGCGACGACTCTGCCGGCGACGGTCCACGAGCAATGTTGGTTGTGCTTGTCGGCGACAAGAAGAGCGCCGAGGTTTTCTTGGGCGAGAAAAAGGTTGGCGTTGTGCCGGCTGGCGACGCGCTCACTCTCGATGCACTCACACCGGGGAGCTACGACCTACGCGTCGAACGCGCCGGTGCCAATCCCTGCAGCGAGACCATTGTTGTGACTCCAGAGAAGGCAAAGGTCTTCACCTGTGATTTTGCCGCGTCGCATGTCGGCTCGTTGGTTATTGAAGATCTAATGCCAGGCGACGATGTCTTGGTCGATGGCAAAGCCGTTCCGAAAGAGGCGCTCGCAAAGCCTCTGCAGCTTGCCGCCGGCCGCTCGCACATCGTTGCCATCACAAGGAACGGCGAGCTTGTGGACGAGTTTGAGGTCACGTTGCAGGCCAATAAGGTCGCGACGCACAAGCCACCAGCAAAGAAGGTTGCGGTTGATAGCGCAATCGATGGCGGCACCCCTGTCGTTGAAATGGATCCCGACGTTGTTGACCCCGCCGAGACAGCTGCCAAGCCCGAGATGGACGAGGCGGCCAAGCCCGACAGCGTTGATGAGCCGAGCAAACGCGAATCCGTCAAGCCCTCAGCCGGCTCAGAGCCCTCAGCCGGCTCAGAGCCCTCAGCAGTCAAGCCCTCAGGCGTCAAGGCGCCAGAGCTTATGGAGCCTACGGTCGGAACTCCTGCACCAAAGGCGACGGGGCCTGGCTATCTCGTACCGTGGACACGGCCGTGGGCTCGGGTCCACATCGACGGCAAAGACACCGGCAAGGTCACACCTGTTGCTCCAAGCGCAAAAATTCCGCTATCGCCAGGCACCCACAAGGTGACGTTTATCGTTGGCAGCAAGAAGCATACGTTCCAAGTCAAAATCGAGTCTGGAAAGACAACCAAGCTTTCCAAGATCCTCGATCCGTAGAACGTTTCAAGATCCTCGAGCCGTAGAAGCAAGGCTCGGGCTTCGCAGCTGTCGAGGCGTGGCGCTACCTTCCTTCAGTCTAATGTCGAGGCGGTGGTCGCCCGCAGCCTAGGTAAAGTTCGGGTCGATCATGCTGGGATCAACTTTGCGAAGCCTTAGGGTTCGGCTCTTTCGCCCGCGCATCAAACGCTGACGCACTCTCTCGTGCTGTCGCATTTTGTAGGCGGCGTGGTTGTTCTCACCAAGCTCATTTGCCACCGAGGTTTGCTTGTCGGCGATTTGAAACTCTGTGAGCACAAAGACAACGTGGCCGTAGTCGGGCCGTGCTTCGGCGCCAAAGCTCTCCACTCGAAGTGGCAAGTCGGCAACGAAGTTAATGATCTTGTAGTTTGGTGCCGAGAACTCATTTACCGGAAGGGCCGCAGTTTTTACTTGCTGCTGCTCTAGGGCTTGGTCCGAGGGCGAGCGATTTTCGTGAGGCGTAACGCCGCCACTCTCAAGTTCACTAACCGGGATTAGGTGATTTACCGATTCGCCGGGAACGACGTAGTTAAACGGAATCAACCTTCGATGAAGCGCGGCCATAATGGGCAAGAGGTCGGCGCCGTTGCGCACGATCATGCGAAATCGAAGCTTGTCGTAGATGCTGGCAGCGAGAGTCGAGCGCTTGGCGATGAGTTTGGAAATGAGCGAGTCGCGGCTCTTTCGGCTCCACTCAAATTCGATGATCGGAAACCCGTCGGCGCGCAGCTCTTCAACAACTTGCATCACCTTAAGCTCGATGGCGTGATACATCTTGTCGTGGGAAATCGACAGTCTGGTCGCGAGCTCGCGACCAGCCAGGTGATGGATGATGTGCATGACTTTTAAAATCACGCACGCCCACACTTGATGGCGACCAGTCTTGGACGCGACGAGAAAGATGTCGCGAGCCGGCATGCCTTCTGCGATCGACTCGGGAAACTCAAACTCAAAGTTCTGAGTTAAGTAATCGACCGCTTGCATGCGGATGTCTTCGAGACGATGCATATCGTCTTCGTTGCTCGAGTCAAACTCGTTGACGCGAAGGAAGCGATCGACAGCGGCATAGTCGTGAAAGTCCAACTGATGCCAATCGATGATCGATCCACCGCGCAGCAAAAGCCGCACGGCCTCAAGATCCTCAATGCCCAGTTCAGAAGCGTCGAGTTCGGGCAAGCCGTCTATGTTGTGAGGAGGTTCCACGAGCGGGCGGAACGTACTCGATCGAACGCGCTCCGTCCGGTTCGAAAGTGGGATTCTTACTGGAGATCCCTAAATGGTTACAAACTAGCGAGATAGTCGCAGTGTGGCTGTAAATAGGCTGACTGCGAGAAGTCCAACAACAAGATTTCCAATAATTGCGATCATTCGTTTTACCTTTTTAGCTTTCTATCTGGGCCAAATCCAGAAAGTGGCGGGACACTACGCGCTTTTTGCCATCCGTGTCATCACGACCGGCCACACCTCGTCGGTTTTTTGCTCTACGCTCCAAAGATGCGCCGGCTATGGATGACAACGCTCATAGCGGCGATCCTATTCGCAAAGCCTGTAAGTGCCGGCGCCGACCGAGCCAACGCCCGCGAATTTACACGGATAGGAACTGCCTTGGCGGAGTCGGGCGCTTTGAAAGAGGCGTTGACGTTTTACCAACAAGCCATCGAGAGCGATCCCGATTACACCGAGGCCTATCAACTGGCACTGCCTCTTTGGTTATCTACCAAAGACGAGGCTCGGGCCATCACAGAACTTGAGCGCCTCACGCTTCGCTGCCGAAACTGTGCGTTCGCCTGGTACGCCCTCGGTGCCTTATATAGGCGAGCTGAGCAATACAACTCGGCAGTCTTGGCCTACGAGGTCTATCTGGGTCGTCGTCCAAATGAGCCCGATGCAGTCTTTGGCTTTGCTATGGCGCTGGTGGCGACCAAAGATGCTCGAGCCAAGGAGACGCTAGAGCGTTATCTAGCGCTTGAGGATCGGGCCGAGCGCGCTGACTATCGCGCCGAAGCCGAGCGCCGGCTTGCTGAGATGACGCCAGCTGCAGATCCGCAGGTCGCCAGGGCACTGCGCTTGTTGCGCATGGTGGCACCGCTGCGCGGGTGGGTCATGGCGTTTTGGCCAAAGGCGTTGCGAACTACCGGCGACGGCGACGGCGGCGAAATCCATGGGTCGTAATTAGCGACCAAGCTAAGAACGCGCCAGCCCCTTTTGCGACCCACCAAGCGATATCGGCACGGTCCATGTCACCGCGACCTTCAAGCACGATGGCAATTGCCGCTCCTGCAATGCCAAGCGAGACCAGCATCGCTTGATGCCCAAGCCGGTACAAAACTTCGGTATTTCGATCGAGGTTTTGAAATCGAACACTCAGGTCGCCGGTGCGAGCCTGCTTAAGAAATTTTCGTACATCCCCTGGAAGCGCGGCGACTGACACAGCAACGTCTTTTGTCGTGTCGACAACAAGGGTCGACCAGTCGCCATCGTCGCCAAGGACAAAGCGCTCAAGGTATGGGCGAATCACCAGCATGGGATTCATTGTTGGATCGAGTGCGGTGCACAAGCCCATTAAAAGAAGCAGCGTCCGCTCCAGAAGAATCCACTCTTTTGGCACATGGAAGTTGGCCGTGAGCTCTCGGAAGGAAATGTCCATCCGCCTGAGGTCTGCGAGATTTTCTAAGCTCTTTTGTGGGTCAAATTTGATGTCCTTTAGATTGAGCGCATCAAAGGAAATCTGTTCCTGGAAGTAGGCGTGGAAGTACTCTACGACACGTTCAAAAAGTGCCTCGTCGCCACCCTTGGCGACAAAGCCCATCCCGCGCATCGCCTTAACAATTCGTTGGCTATCGTTGGTAATCGCGCCGGTAATTAAGTCGGCAATGCCTCTGCGCATTTCCGGCGAAATACGCGCAACGGCCCCAAAGTCGAGGAATACGACACTTAATCCGGTTTTCGCGCTATTGCGAACAAGCAGATTTCCCGGGTGTGGATCGGCGTGATAGATGCCGTCGGTAAAGATCTGTTGGCAGTACGATTCGACGACCAAGCGAGCGAGTTCACTCCTGTCGACTTTGAGCGTGTCGAGTGCGGGCAAATCCGCAATCTTAACACCGCATTCGAAGTGGGTTGTAAGGACGCGACTTGTGGAAAGCTGCTCGACGATTGTTGGAAAGGCGACATCGGTGCGTCCAACGAAATTCTTCTTAACGTTTTCGCAGTTCTCGGCTTCGAGTTCGAAATCGAGCTCTTCGAGAATCATAAGTTTGATCTCGCGATACATATCGTTGAGACCTTCGTAGTGCACGAACCGACCAACGATCGAGAAGATGCGCCTGAGTGTTCGCAAGTCGCTGCGCACAACCTTCTCGATGCCTGGGTATTGCACCTTCACCGCCACTTGCGTGCCGTCGTGTAGTGTTGCTCTGTGTACCTGTCCGACTGAGGCTGAGGCTATCGGTCGCTCTTCAAAGGAAGCGAACAAGTCGTGTGGGCTCTGCCCGTCAAACTCTTCGCGAATGCGCTGCGCAATGCTCTCGAAACTTCGCGGCGGCACGTTGTCTTGCAGCCCTTCAAGTTCTTTAAGAAACTCGGCTGGCAAGAAGTTGGTCATGATGCTGATGAGCTGACCAACCTTGATAAAGAGGCCCTGCAGGGTGCGGATGGTTCGTTCGATGCGCCTGGCATTGCGGCGATTCTTCTCGCGCAGCAGCCGGGCAATGGTCTCCTCGGATCGAAAGCGCGACTGGAAGCGCAGGGAGAGGTAGCTCGTTATGACGACAAAGGTCGTCCAGTAGGCGCGAATAAAGCGGAGCCGCGAGGATGGGGGTAGGGGAGCAGCTTGCTCCTCGGGAACCCGTGCAAACGCTGAGTACGATTCGGTAATGCGTCGCGGTTTGACCGAGCACTTCTCGTCAGCAGTTTGCGCAACTTCTTTTGGCGCTTCGTTGTCGCTCTGCTCCATGGAGGCCATGCTTGGCATATAGTAGCGCGAAGCAGTGGAGCCCCCCTATGGACGAAGTCGACGATAAAGAAGAAATCGAAGAAGAAGCCCCCGAAGATGGCATTCCCGATGCCGTTCGGCGCCGCCTTGAGACATTTGTGCCCGAGCTGGTTCGCAAGACCTTTGCCGCAGGTCTAGGTGCCGCCTTCGCAACCGAAGAAGGCATTCGAAAAATCACAAAGGACATTCCTCAGGCAAAGGATGTTGTCGACTACGTGGCGAGCACCGCAGGTTCAACCAAAGATGACCTCATGCGCGTGATGGCTAGAGAGACTCGTGAGTTTTTGCAGACGGTGAACTTCTCCGAAGAGATTGCCAAGATGCTCACGATGCTCTCCTTTGAAGTAAAGACCGAGATTCGCTTTATCCCGAATGACGAAAAGTTTGGCGGCGTGGAACCCGATGTAAAAGCCAAAGTTCGGGTCAAGCGCGGCAAAGACAAAGACAAAGACAAAGAGAACAAAGACGATGGTTCGGAACGCTCCGAAGAAGAGACCGTAGAGCGCTCGCGAAACCGGCGTCGCCGACTGACCTTCGGCGGTGGCCGAGGCGACGATCACGACGACAAATAGCGTCGCTTTTTCGTACGACTCATTGCCAGCGATGAACGCCAAGCCGAAGGTGCTCTCGGCTTGGTGCGCCGCTTGAATGCAAGCAGGCGGCAAATATGAATGCGGGTTCTTCTAAGCGACTTTCCGTAAGCGCGTGAAGAGCCCGAGCCGGCGAGACGTTGCCTCTCGCTCTGCGGCTCTTCTTGCCAGCTCTTAATTTGTGGCCCGGCGCTGCAGCATGCGAAAGGGCAGTTTGGGGGCCACAACGGCTATGACAAACCGCTTTAGCCACGTTAGATACGTGTGCTCGACTGCAATTCTTACACGTCTATATGGCTGAATTTAATAGCATTTCTAGAGGCTCAGTGAGCTACTGTTCCAGTATGGGGCGGTCGTCTTAATCTGAGTTGACCGATTTTTGCGCCCATAGCAATTGGGAAAGGACTGCGTATGAAAAGCATTTACTTTATGTCTGCGATGCTCGTTGGGCTTCCGGCGTTTGCCGCTTGTGAGGGGGAGGTACCTGAGTCTGACTTGGGAGCCAATGTGGAAACGGCACGCCAGGAACTTCGCCAGCGAGGGAACCGGCCATCGTCAGATTTCTATACGTCCTACACGATCGATCCGAATATTGGTCGATTGTTCAAAGACCTGGCCAAGATTGACAAGGGCACAGGGTTGGCGGTGGCTGGACCCGAGATTGACCTGAGCAACTCGGACGGCGTGGGCCTGCCCGCTGTACTTGGTCTGAGCATCGATCCGCGCGACGGCACAATGTACAGCTTCGTCAATTGGGTCTTTGGGCCCTCGACGCAATCGGAGCTCGTGACGATCGACCCCGACACTGGTGCCACGACCCGACTCGGGGATATGCACGACATGAACTTTGCCGGCTCAGAGACCGATACCTGCGGCAACTTCTACACGGTGGGCTTCTCGGGCGGTTACCCCGATGGGCCAGAAGTTTTCGTTGGTGATGCGCAGCTCTACCGCTTCAATACCGACACTGGTGAGGCAACCGTAATCGGTGACACGGGCATCGAAGATATGATGGACCTGGCCTTCGACAAGCAGGGAGTCCTTTGGGGCACGACGATGAACAAGCTCTTCACAATTGACGTTGAGACGGGTGAAAGCACCTTCGTCACCGATATTGTGGGCGTACCAACGGAGGGACAACCTCGAAACATGGTCATGTCGATAGACTTCGATCGACGCAATCGACTGTACGGCAGCACGACAGAGGCCTGGCTACCCGTGTTTGCAGAGTCAGCATTTATGCGGATCAACCACCATACGGGGCAGGTCTCGCTGGTTTCTGAGAGCAACGGACTTGGTGCCGTTCACGGTGGCGAGTTTGCACCCGATTTTGGTCGAATCTGCTACGCGGGACATGAAGTACCGGTGCCGATGCGCTTTGTGCAGTCGCTTCTTGATTGGGGAGCAACACTGCCATCGGGCGTCGGTTCCGACTGTGGCTGTCATTAGTCTCGACTGACAACTGCCACCGACTTGTGGTGATTAAGGGCCTGCGAATGATCTTCGCAGGCCCTTTGCGTATCGACTTCGAGACACCTTTCGCAACACGGTCTAGAGCGGCGGATTGGTTATCGTCGGCATTTCTTCAAGGCGAATCTTCGTGCCGGCATCGACACCGTTCTTTGCGGTCCAGCCGCCGTTCACTTCAATGACGTAGCGAGTCGGAATGCCAATGCTTCGGCTCTCGAGGCTTAGCGGCACCGTGTCGCGCTCGACTCCGGCGACGACCATGTCCTTGGTGACAAAAAGCATGTCGAGGGGAATCAATGTGTTCTTCATCCAGAAGCTTCGAATTCGATCGCCGCCAAAGACAAAGATCATTCCGCGATCCGGCGCGAGGTGTTGCCGATGCATGAGTCCTCGCTGAATGCGCGCTGGCGTTGAAACCACCTCAAGTTGCACGCGCTTTTCACCGTCCTTGGTTTCGAAAATAACTGCCGTCGCGAGCTCTGGTTTGGCTGGCGTTTCGACTGTTGGTTTCCGAGTTGGCTGTGTTGGCTGTGTTGGCGTATCCGCCGTGTGAACCAGCGCATTCTCCGAAGCTGGATCCGCATCCTTGCTACAACCGATAGCAACGATTGAAACCCACAGGAGTGACCACACGGCAGCTTGCATGCCGGCATGATACCGTAGTCTCGTGACTCAGCGGGGACGTGATGCCAAAGGGCGAGTGTACTTGGTCGGCGCTGGACCAGGTGATCCGGGGCTACTTACCTGCAGAGGCCTCGAGGTACTTCAGAAGGCCGAAGTGCTGGTCTATGACGGTCTCGCTCCGATCGAACTTTTGGCGCATACATCGGCCGATTGCGAGCACATTTACGCGGGCAAAAAACGCTCGCCCCATGGAACGCCGTTTTCACAAGAAGACATTAACGCCTTGCTCGTGGCGCGTGCGGCAGCTGGACAGATTGTTGTTCGCTTAAAAGGCGGTGACCCCTTTGTCTTTGGCCGAGGCGCCGAAGAATGCTTGGCTCTCGCGGAAGAAGGCCTGCCGTTTGAAGTCGTACCTGGTGTGAGCGCAGCGACCGCCGTGGCTGCGTACGCGGGAATCCCGCTAACCGCACGCGGCATCGCCGCATCTGCTGTTTTGGTAACAGGGCACGAAGCCGCCGACAAAAGTACCGGTGGCGTCGACTGGAATGCCGTGGCAGGTCATCAAAGCATCGTGCTCTTCATGGCGTGGAAGCAAATTGGCGACTGCGTAGAAAAACTCGTAGAGGCAGGCAAGTCGCCCGACACGCTCGCTGCGGCAATTCGCTGGGGCACGCGCGCTGGCCAGCTCACGGTTAAGACAACGTTGGCTGGGCTACCCGCAGTAATGACTCGCCCCGAGATGCGTCCTCCGATTCTCGTTGTCATCGGCGACGTTGTTGGCGTGAGCGACAAGCTCGCTTGGTTTGAACAACGGCCGCTCTTTGGCAAGCGCGTTCTCCTCACTCGCGAACCAGAGCGCGCGCAAGCGGTCTCAAGTGAGCTTCGCGATCTTGGTGCCGACGTACTAATCGCGCCAACCACGCGTATCGTATTTCCAAGTGACGACGAGCTAGCGAGCTTGGGAAGCGCGCTGATTGCCCGAGAGTGGGATTGGCTGCTGCTCTCAAGCGCCAATTCGGTTCGCGCCTGCCAACGTGCATTGCACCTCGCAAAGGGCGACGCTCGCTCACTCGCCGGCGGCCGCATTGCCGCTGTTGGACGGGCAACCCATGCCGCGCTTCTCGAAGTTGGGTTGGTTGCCGACTTGGTTCCCGAGAAGGGCACCGGTTCGGGACTCGCCCAAACCGTAATTCAGGAACTCGGCGGAAAGGCCGCGCGAGTTCTCTACCCGCGGGCAGAGTCTGGCCGCACCGAAGCCATTACACAGCTCACCGCAGTGGGGTGCGAGGTGACCGTGCGCAACGCCTACGCCAGCGCTGTTCGGCCAAACACCGAGCCGGCCCTGGTTGATGCACTAGCAAAATTACGAGATGGCTCACTGCACTGCATTGCCTTCTTTGCACCCTCGCAGCTCGCAGCGCTTTGCGAGATGGGGGACGACGTCGAAGCACTGCTCGCCAAAGTTCCCGTGCTGGCTGCAATTGGCCCTACAACCGAGGCCGCGCTCAGGGCGCGAGGGCTTGTGGCAACCGCAGTGGCAGCGGCTCCAACCTCAGATCACATCGCCAAAGCGATCGCCGATGCGTTTTTCGCGTCAGCGGCCGGCTGAGCGACTTTGCGTTTTGGCGGTGCCGACGTAGCATCAAGCCATGCAGTATCCCGATTACCGCCCACGTCGCCTTCGCCGTAACGAGGCCCTGCGCAGCATGATTCGAGAGACCACTCTCAGTCCTGCCGATTTCATCTACCCGCTCTTCCTTGTTGGTGGCACCGGGGTAAAGAAAGAGATTTCGTCGATGCCGGGGCAGTACAACCTCAGCGTCGACAAAGCCGTTGAGCTGGCACAAGAAGCTTATGACTTGGGCATTCCCAGCGTCATCCTCTTTGCCATTCCCCAAGCGAAAGATTCGGTTGGTTCCGAAGCTTGGAACGACAAAGGCATCGTGCAGCAGGCAATTCGCGCCATCAAGCGACAAATTCCCAAGATGGTGGTCATCGCCGACTCGTGCTTTTGTGAATACACCGATCACGGTCACTGCGGTGTCATCACTAAGGGCGAACTCGACAACGACGCCTCTCTCGAAAACCTGCAGCGAGCAACGCTCTCCTATGCAAAGGCCGGCGTCGACATCGTGGCACCTTCGGGCATGCTCGATGGCTTCGTTGGTGCAACGCGCGAAGCGCTCGATGGCCAAGCCTACGATCAGGTCGCAATCATGGCGTACTCTGCAAAATACGCATCTGCGTACTATGGCCCATTCCGAGATGCGGCCGATTGTGCTCCGCAAGACGGCGACCGCCAGGGCTACCAAATGGACCCTGCAAACACCCGCGAAGCTCTCCGCGAAGTCACTCTCGACATCGCAGAAGGTGCTGACATCGTCATGGTCAAGCCCGCCTTGGCGTACCTCGATATCATTCAGAGCATCTCGACCGAAATCGACCTTCCGATCGCCGCATACAACGTTAGTGGCGAGTACGCGATGGTCAAAGCAGCAGCCATGAACGGATGGGTCGACTACGATCGAGTCATGATGGAAAATCTCTTAGCGATGAAAAGAGCAGGCAGCGACATGATGCTCACCTATCACGCTCTCGACGCTGCCCGTCTGTTGGCCCGTTAGCTCAGCGCCGTCACAAGCCTACGGGACTTTGCGAACGTCGATGGTGTAGGGCGCTTCCGTTGCTTCGCCTGGCTTCACCGTGCTCCCAGCCTTGTGACGAATAGAAAGGCTACTGGTTTCACCAAGCTCAACCGAGCCTTTCAGCTCACTTCGCCACGCAACCTCTTCGTCCAATCGCCACTCGAATGGCACATCCGGGCCGCCGCTAATTAAGAAATTGTAGGAGCCGGCAGCAGAGGCAACTTTATAGACATCCACATCGTCGAGGGTGTCGAGAGTGCCGGTTATGGGCGTTCCTGGAACCAGCGAATTGGCGTCCGCTCGGCTATCGTTTGGCTCGCTCTCAAGCCGGTCGTCGGTGGGCGCAAACTGCACGGAAAGCACATAGGGGTCGCTGACATTTTCCGTTGGGAGAATGCTCGGATCTTTAGAGGGAACCCCAGCGATACTCACAACCACCGCGCTATTTACGCGCCAGCGCCTAAGCGTCTCAGCGTCGCCAATACCTCCATTGTCGACATGCTTTATCAGCTTGCCATTGGTGTTGTAGAGGTCAATGCTGATATCCACGTTTGGTGGAGCAGTAGCCGATACGCTAACCACTTCGCCGCCGTGCGCTTGTGGCTTCGATTGCAGCCGATAAAAGTCCCGATCGGGAATCGTCTTGCTCTCGCGCTTACCAATGTGCCCAGATACCTCGGTACCCGCTTTAATGAGAGTTGCGGCTGCCAACTCGTTATTCGGTTCTTGCTCTTTTGTCTGCGCAGCCTCTGGACGAAGAATGACAAAATACGCAGCCGCAGCAACGCCCCCCAATAGGAGCAGGGGAATCCCAATGAGACGCAGCGATCGATGACGTCGAATCTGTTTTTCGAAGTCATCTAAATCCTCTCGGCGCAAGCGCATTTCCGCTTGCATCCCATGGTCAATCTCCTCTTCGAAGATCGCCGCCACGGGCTTTGTCCCTTCGCCGGGCTCGGCCAACCAGCTCGTCGGGGGTTGGCGAATGTCGCTTGTATCCGAGTAGTGCTCGACGTAGAGCTGTTCAATGTCCTCAAGAAGGTCTCGAATCTTGTCGTAGCGATCCTTTGGATCCTTGGCCATGCACTTTAGAACGATTGCATCGAGGCCAGGCGGAATTGCCAGGGCGGGGTAGCGCTTGCTCGGAGGCTCGACAGGGTCGGTTAAATGCTTTGTAAGCACTCCTACCGGCGTCTTTGCATTAAATGCATTGTCGGCGGTGACGAGCCGATAAATAAGCGCTCCCAGCGAGTAGATATCCGCTCGGTGATCAACTTCCTCTTCCGCGCGAATTTGCTCCGGCGACATGTAATACGGCGTGCCAACAATCGAGCCTGCCGAGGTCACTGACGAGCTGTCTTCTGCCTCGCTGAGCTTTGCCAATCCAAAGTCCAGAACTTTGACAAAGTCTTGTCCCGAGTGCGTGCGGCTAACTAAGAGGTTTTCTGGCTTTAAGTCGCGGTGCACAACCCCAAGGTCGTGTGCCTCTTCAAGGGAACCACAAATTTGCCCAAGCAGCGGCGCAGCATCTTTAAACGACATCGGGCCGTCTCTGTCGATCAGTGCCCCTAAGTCCTGGCCTCGCACGTATTCCATGACGAGGTACAAGGCGCCATTGGTGCTGCCAAAATCAAAAACTTGCACGGTATTGGGGTGCGCTAAACGCGATACCGCCTCCGCTTCGCGTTGAAAGCGAGCAACCACTTCTGGGTTCTCCGCCATCTCACTGTGCAGCACCTTCATCGCTGCAATCTTGCCCATGCGCTGATGCTTGATCTTGTAGACCACGCCCATCCCGCCGCGACCTAAGACTTCTTCTACCCGATAGCGCGAGTCGATAAGTTTGCCAAGCCAAGGGTCAGCACCCCGCCGCTCCTGTCCCATTTTGGTGCGCGCTCCGGTCTTGCGACCCACCTTTGCCGCAGGGACGTCCTGCAGAAGCGACGCCCTGCGCATGTCAGCACCACATTCACCACAGAATGGTGTCTCACTGGAGTAGGAGCTTCTGCATCGCGGGCAGAAGTACTTCGCGGAGGGCGTTTGCATGCGAGGCCCCGAGCGTAACCCGATCTTCGGATCAATGCACTGGCAAGCGCTTCCATGACAACTTGGCACCGGCGACCGAGAGCATCAACGCCGATGGCGATGCTGCATCTTGCGACAGCGAGCCTGTTGGAATCGAAGCGGGCGGCTGCGCCAAGCGAATGCTGCCATCGTTTGCCATCTCTCGAGAGGACAGCATGCCATGCACCAAGGCCGATACATGCTCCGATCGCTCCAGCGGCGAGAGTTCGAGTTCGCCCGCGTGAATATCGCCAATTCCGAGGTCTGTCGCCTCGTCCCCCTGCTGTCGCCACGGCGCGTAGGAGAGCAGCACGGTTGGTCGGCTCGCGATCGCAAGATTCGCAAGCAGCTCTTCGATATCCGCCTCGATATGTACGCAGCCCGAGTCACCGGCAACCAAGTGCGCCGTCTTCGCAATCCCCGGCATTGTCGCGAGGCGCAACTCACCGAGTTGGGTGAATCGGTAGCGCGTTGCATCGAGAATTCGCACGCCGTTCTTGGCCAGGCTTGCGATAGCGCTCCGATGCGCTGGAAGCGACTCTAGGGCACCGGGAAATGCCAGGACTAGGTAGCGTGCGCCCATGGTGAGCGCCTTGAGTACCTGCTCGATTGATTCCTCATCACGGCCGAGGCCTCCAAGCGATATCAGAACATCAACGTCCTGCTCATTGAGCGAGTCGCGCAACCGCTCAAGAGCGCTCACATCAGTTGCCGACGAAGCCCGAGCATCGGCGATGGTTGCAAATCGGGGCTCGGAGCCATAGGGCTTCACCACCAGGGCACCACTTGTGTCGTCCCAACTCACCCGCTCCATATTCGGGCCTCTTGCATCGGTCGGAAATCGAGCGCACCGAAACGGGGCACGCAACTCCATTGAAGTTTCAATGTGCTGGGTGAGCGCTTGCCCAAGACGCTTGCCCTCCGCTTGCCCATCGGTAGGCGCAGGCTCCCCAGAGCAAGCCCCAAGCAAGGCAGCCCCAAGCAAGGCAGCCCCAAGCAAGGCAGCCCCAAGCAAGGCAGCATAGAGCGCCAGATACAGGCTTTGGCCAACTGCAATTCGAGAGCGAAGCACCTACGGTTGATTCTCCTTCGCGCGTTGCCAAATTGTACGAACCTTTGGCGAGTGCTGCTTCTTGTCTAAGACCAATGTGGGGTTTCTCCTAAGAACTTTGCTGAAAGTCGCCAAGGCCGAGTCGGTGTCGTCGTAGGCAATGTAAACTGCACCAAGAAGAATTCCCGCATCAGCCGCGAAGCTCGCATCTAAGTATTCAAGCTCAAGTCTCGTAAGCTGATGCTTCACACTGGCAAAGTCGCCCGCTCGCCAAGCCGACTGCGCAATGGGCAATGCCAACGCAGCCTTGCGCATCATATCGTTGCGCTTTGAGGCTCGAGCATCCTCGTCCGCTGATGGCGGTCGCTGTTTTGATGCCTGAACCTCAACCTTTGGGACAGGAATGGAAATCACCTGCCCTGCGGTGAGGGTATCGGTGTCTAGACCATTGTAGTCGCGCAGCAACGCAGCTCGCTTGGCATCGGCAAAGAGCCCAAGAGCAATGTCGTGCAGCGTTTCATCCCCTTTCGCGCGGTAGCTCACGCGCAGCGGCACCACCAACTCTTGCCCCACGGCGAGAGTTGTTTCCACATCAAGCCCGTTAAATTCTGCAAGGTACTTGGCGCGAGCCGCATCGCCTAAGTGAGATTCAGCAAGTCCGCTCAGGGTATCGCCAGCAGCTGTGGTGATTCGCTCCGATACGGGGATTCGCAGTTTCTCTCCAGGCGTGAGGACTCGCTCGTGGTCCAATCCGTTCTCGACCATGAGATAAATCTTGTGGACGCGGTTGCCGTAATACTCAGCAGCCAAGAGCTCAAGAGTGTCGCCCTTGCGCACTTTGTAGCGTTCAATTCCCGTTGCTGGATTTGCATGCGCCGAGTAGGGCAGGGCGAGAGCAATACTCACAATCACCACAAGTCTTGCGAATCGCATTTACTCTTGTCCTTCCTTCGGTGAATCCGAGTCGAGATCAACTCGGAAGACCATCGCATTGGTTGGATCACCGACAGTAACCTCAAGCGTCTCGACGTGCGGCGCGTAGAACTCATTGCGAAGCGTTAGTTGGTGTGGCCCAACCTCAAGTTGAATTGGCGTCGCCATCGGCGTCTGGCCCACAGAAACTCCATCGACCAGAACTTCTGCCCAAGGGTTGGCAATAATCCGCACGTAACCAGTCTCTGGCTCCGAGTGGACAACAATCTCTGGAACGTTTGCTCCCACCGGCGCCAAGTGGATGAGCCCCACCATTAAAGTGGCGATTGCCAAAATTGAAGACTGCACAACCAGCGAGTGCCGCATCTGCCTTCGGGTCTGCGCCTTCGACTGGGACAAGGTATTGCCCATGGCGAGCATCTTCGGGCTCAAGTACTCGTCGGCCTCGAGCTGCGTAAGCACATCTTGGCTCTTTAAGAAGAGAACCAGCCGCGTGTGGTAGTTCATCTCGACGTATTTACTGAGAAAGCGTTGCAGCGCCATAACTAGGCTTTGCCCCGACCGCCACCGCGCCTTCGGATCCTTTTCCAGGCACTTATCGATAATCCGCTCAAGCTCTCGCGGGATTTCCGGGTTGAGCTTTCTCGCCGGCGTGTGCGGCTTCAGGCGGATAACGTTCATCACCGAACGCTCTTCGTCCTCGATAAAGGGTTTCCGTCCCGTCACCATTTGGTAGAGCACGATGCCAAGCGAGAAAATATCAGAGCTCGCATCGAGCTTGTCGCCGAGGATTTGTTCCGGTGACATATAGGAAGGCGTTCCGATTCCCGTACCGGTCTGCGTAAGGTCTTCACCCAGCGAATGATCCTGCGCGATCCCAAAGTCCATGAGCTTCACGCCGCCCGGTCGGGAGATCATGATGTTCGCTGGCTTGATATCCCGGTGAATCACATCTCGGTAGTGGACATAGTCCAGAGCGCGAGCGACCTGCACAGCGATAATTGCAGCGACATCAAAGGGCAGGCGGCCACACTTATCGAGCAAGTCGTAGACATCGATGCCCTCGACATATTCCATCACGATATAAAGACGATCATCTTCACGATGGAAGTCGTAGACGTTGATGATGTTCTCGTGCTGAAGCGCGGCAAGTGATTCGGCCTCTCGCTCGAAGCGTCGCGCGAGCTGCTCATCGCCGCAGAGCTCGGGCTTTAGCGCCTTAATCGCAACTGTCCTATCAAGCGCATCCTGAATTGCCCGATAGACAACAGCCATACCGCCCGCTGCAACTTCACCAACAATTCGACAGTTTCCGATCCTCTCCAACATCTAGTTTGCACTTTATCAAAAACCGCCGTTGACTCGCGCGACTAGGGAGGGGTATATGCCCCCTCGTTCAAAACGAATGGGCCTGTAGCTCAGCTGGTTAGAGCACTCGCTTGATAAGCGAGGGGTCGTAAGTTCAAATCTTACCAGGCCCACTTTTTTGTTCTCTGAAAATTGAAGATTCGAATGCGGCAGTGACTCAGTCAACGTGACAGACCACTGCAGATGTCGAGGCCCAGTTGGAAACAACGAACCTCAACAAAGTTGGTAACCGCTCTGTACTTCTTCCAAGCTTCTAGCTAGAAGAGTTGAACGGATTCCGAAGAGAACCTCTTCTCCCTCCTTCTAGTTTTTAACTAGAGCAAAAGAGAAGAACATCTGCTCCTCACTTTCAGTTCTTAACTGAGAATGACGAAAGGATACTCTGCTCCTAGCTCTCTGGTTCTTAACCGGAAGCGAAGAAAAGAAACTCTGAAGAAAGCGAGAAAAGCTCTTGCTTCCCAACTTCGAATCCTCTAGATTCCCGC